>Ga0209007_1000071_pt1 | contig 63292 bp, 27 predicted proteins | sample JacPinW_OM1H0_O2_FD_187961 | JGI IMG/M metagenome (GOLD analysis project Ga0209007, IMG submission 187961) | Forest soil microbial communities from Algoma, Ontario, Canada - Jack Pine, Ontario site 1_JW_OM1H0_O2 (SPAdes) (version 2) | ecosystem: Environmental > Terrestrial > Soil > Boreal... | reverse complement strand
CATGGCGTTTTCCTCGATTACAACCAAAACGCGAAGGATCGCACGACATGCTCTGCCTATTCAGTGCGTCCGCTCCCAGATGCTCGGGTTTCGACCCCTCTTGATTGGGAAGAAGTGCCCAATTGCGATCCGGCGGACTTTACCATCTTCACGGTTCCTGAGCGCTTCGCGAAAACCGGCAATCCGCATGCCGAGATGGATGCAGCCCCTGGCTCGCTGGAAAAATTGCTGGAACTGGCCGATAAAGATGAAGCGGCCGGAATCGCCGACGCGCCGTGGCCTCCGCATTTCCGCAAGATGGAAGGTGAGGCTGCGCGCGTGATGCCTTCCCGCGCAAAATCCGCCGCGAAGAAGACGGCAATAAAGAAGCCGCGGATTAAGATGCCATTGATTACGGTCGCGAATTCGCCTGATAAAGCGGCCGCGCTCGCGGGTCTCGAGCGATGGAAGGCCAAACATGCCGATATCGCAAGTCTGCTTGCTGTAGACGACGTACTGGTCGATTCCATGCGGGGCCGCTCATCCACGTGGACACGCATCCGCATCAACCTGCGTCATGTCCCCGAAGAACACCGGCCACTGCAGGAAACTCCAGAGCCGGACGATGATCCCACACGCGAGTGGCGGGAGCGTTGGAAAAAGAAAAAGGCAAACGAGTAAGACTACCTTCCCTGCGGAAAAATTGCCGCCAGTTCCTGCGGAGGGACAACTTCAAGCTGCGCGTAGGTACAATCGCTGGGCTTTTTGTCCGTCCGCCATCTGCGGAATTGCGCCGTGTGCCGGAAGCGATCTCCCTGCATATGATCGTAAGCAACTTCTACAATTAATTCAGGCCGCAGCGGTTCCCACGACAAATCTTTGCCTTGGCTCCAGCGACTCTGTCCGCCGGGCATTCGTTTCGGCTCATTGCCATCGTTTTCATTTTCCGCCCAAGCCTTCCACGGATGATTCACCAGAGCTTCTTTGCGATAAGGCTCGAGAAATTCAACCAGCTCTTTTCGTTTTGCCGTGCTGAAACTCGCGCAGACTCCAACGTGTTGCAGTGCGCCGGCATCGTCGAACAAGCCGAGCAGCAGCGAGCCGACCATTGTGTGCTCGCCTTTTTTGTGCCAACGGAATCCCGCCACCACGCAGTCGCAGTCGCGTTCGTGTTTCACTTTTAGCATCACGCGCTTGTTCGGATCGTAAGTTCCCAAAGGATCTTTGGCCATAACGCCGTCCAAGCCTGCGCCTTCAAAGCGGCGAAACCAATCGGCGGCAACACTCTGGTCGCTGGTTGCAGGTGTTAGATGAATCGGCGGCTTCGCCAAAGATAACAGCGATTCCAATTCGCGCCGCCGCGTTTGAAACGCCTCGCCGCAGAGATTGCGGTCTCCGAGGCAAAGCAGGTCGAAGAATACAAAGGACGCGGGAATCTGCCCGGATAAAAGCTTCACGCGCGACGCAGCGGGATGCAAACGTAATTGCAGCGCATTAAAATCAAGCCCATCATTTTTAACGATGACCATCTCTCCATCGAGTACACACCGCGAAGGGAGCGCAGCGCGCAAAGGATCGAGCAACTCAGGAAAGTAACGATTGAGCGGTTTCTCATCGCGGCTCTGGATGAAAACCTCATCTCCATCGCGAAATACGAGCGCGCGAAAACCATCCCACTTGGGCTCGAAAATCCAATCGCCCTCTACGGGCAATTCGTCCACTCGTTTCGCGAGCATCGGCAGGATAGGCGGATTTATCGGAAGGTCCACATCCCATGGTACCAAACGGGAGAGAGCGAACATGTTCCATATTCGTAACGAAGAACTACGAGAGACCATAAATCAAATCGCTCGTCACATCCCGGAAAAACTAGTTATAAGTAAGACACATAGGTAGATAACTGGCTCATTGGTCGTGTTCGGATTTCGTAACGCCGTTTGCAAAATTACAACCGTATACTAACTGCAGTGACCGCCCGATTCTCACTCAGCTTACCTTTTCAAAATTTGATGATTTGTTTTTCTTGACAACGATTTGCTTCTGTATTAAGGTGCCGCTCCAACGTTGCATTGATCTGGCCCCCACCTTTCTCGCGACGTTAGGCCAAAGCAAAAATAAAAGTAAGTTCATGGGCGTTTCGTGGACATGATCCGGGGAGACGGGTCCTCTCTGGACGTATGAAGTCAGCGGAATCGACTGGGCGGGCGTGCGAATGTCATATGGCGTAGCTATATCGAAGCGGAGCGTGTCTCTCTGCCTCTTGTGCGCATTCTTTTTTGCCGCCGTCTTTTCTGCGCATTCGCAAACTACTCCAGTAACAATCGGGCAGCTCGACCTCACTGTTGGCGGGCTTTCTGCCACGGTTACTCCGGCGCAACCGGTCATCCCAAAAAATATTAGTTCGGGCGTTCAGATAGCCGTCACGCTCAATGGGCAGTCGCTTACTCCCAGCGCAGTAGCCCAATATCTGGGCGGACCTTTTCAGATTCAAGGAGAATATTCGGGGCCGGGGCTTTCGCAGACGGTCGACGTACCCCAGAGTCCGGCGATAAATTCTCTAGTCGTCGATCTGCCTGCAGTCAGTGAAGCGGGCAACTACACACTTAGTAACTTGCGGTTCATGGTGAACGGCAATGATGTGTTTGACCTTTCGCCGAACAGTGTAATCGTCAACGTCATCGATCAAGTGCTGGTAACGTCGGTGCAAACCCAAGCGCTTACGCTTGACCAAATCCAGGCGATGGGCGTGGTGCTGAACAGCAGCGATTACACCGGCTTTCAATTCACGATTGGTTTGCAGCTATCTTCGCAAGTAGTCAACATTTCCTTCCCTGTAGTGTTCGATCCGCAAGGCGTTCCAGTTCCGCAACCGATCTATCCGCCCTCAGCCCCAACTGCGCAGGGAGTGAGCGTGCCGGTAACCATCGTGCCCGTTCTGCTGCAGGCTGCTCCGCAGAACGGCGGCGGATCAAGTCCGTTGCCGACTCTTCCGGGTGGAGGACAGATTTCAATCCCCAGCGTGCTGGTGATCCCGGGCAATGTCGGCTACCTGAAACAATTCTTTTCGGCGCAGCTCTACGTCAGCAACAACACGCCCGCGGAAGCGAATCTGGTGGTGGATAACCTCTCGGGCACAATCAACTTGCCGGCCGGCCCCAGTGGAGTTGTAGGCGGCTCCGACGAGCCTCTTGGCTTGCCCACCCTGACGAGCGGACCGGAAGCAGCGACGATGCCGATCCTGCTGAACGGGGCAAGCACCTTGAACGCCGGGCAGACTGGTCAGGCTGCGTGGACGATTGTCGCGAATTCAGAGGGCTTCTATACCGTCAACTTCGGCATCAACGCAACTTTGGAGGGCCTGCCCACTGGCCCGGTCAACCTCATCGGCAGCGCCAGCGGCGGACTGCTGGTGCGCAATCCTTACTTCAACATGACTTTCGCGGTTCCGGCAGTGGTGCGAAGCCAGGAGCTGTTTAATGTTTACGCCACGGTTACGAACACCAGCCAGGCGATCGCGAATAACTTGACCGTGGCCATCGACGCTGCCAGTTTAAGCGGTGTGACATTGGTCAGCCCGCCCCAACCGCCAATACCCACACTGAACCCGGGTGACTCTGTCACCTTGACGTATCAGTTCCAGGCCTTGGTGACCGGACAGGTTGTTGCCGACTACTTACATTTCGATACCCAGAACGGCACGACCGGAACATTGAACTTCACGCTGGGGGTATACGCCAACGGCACGCCGATGTCGCCCGACACAATCGTCTTGCCGTCAGCCGTGGACAATTTGCCAACCGACATTGTTAACGCTGCGATGCGCGTGCTCGGCCAGGCATGGAGCGTCGCCAACGCGCCACCGGGAACACTGCCTGCGGGCGTGATACCTACAACGACTGCGGTCGTGACGCAGAAAGCGCTGAATCTTTCGGAAGCAGGCTTGCGGCAGACGCTTGGAGAACCGCTGCCCAACGCGCTGCGCGATCTGGCACCTGATTGGTGGGGTGGTACGCCGGTTGATCCCGGCTTCAACCAAGTGTTGCAAACCACTCCCGCCGGGCAAAACTTCACCGCAGTTCTCGGCGCCGATCTGGCTCCGACGATGGTCCTAGCCGGCGGCTCGGTGCCGTATGAATTGCAGCTTGCCCAACTTGAAGCTTCGGGACCAAACTTCCTTTCCTTTGCGGTCGGCCAGGGAACGGGGGCTTCTCCGGTAGCAGTGAGTTTGACAGACAGCTCGGGAAATCAGCTCAGCACGAACACTGCGGGCGGCGGCAATATTCCGGGCGGCGTCTTACTTTCGCTTGGAAGTAGTTCGCCCACGCCAGTGTTGGGGCTGGTAACTGCGCCCACGGCTCCGCCATACACGCTGTTAATCACACCGCAGAGTTCAGGGTTCACGGACCTCTCAATCGCGATCCCCAGCGGAAGCGGAACGGTTGTCCGTGGGCAGATCGGCGTAACGATGGTGCAAGGCCAAGCGATGCGCCTCATCGCCGACTTCACCAACCCGAACAACCTGGTCCTGCAAGTGGACACCAGCGGAGACGGTTCGTTTGCGACCAGCATTCCTCTGAGCATACAAGACCTCTCTCCGTCGGGGCCGAATCTGACATCGGCGACGGTGATCGGCCCCGATACGGTGAGCCAAGCCGGACCGTTCGGCCTGAACATGGTGTTGTTGTTCGATCGCATTGTGGACGCGACGACCTCCGCGGTCACCTCCAACTACACCATCCCGAACAACTCGGTGCAGTCGGCGAGCCACCAACTTTCCGGCCGCTTGGTGTTTGGCAACCTGGCGCAGCCCGAAGGTCCTTATGTCCCGACCACGGTGGCAGTGGGTGGAGTCGAGGATCAGCGCGGAGTAGTGGGCCCATCCGGCACGGTGAATCTGCAATCCACGTTAGTGGATCCGGGCGCGGTGGTTTCCGGCAGCGTTCTGAATGCGAATGGCAGTACATCCACCACCGCCACCGTCACCTATCTCAACTCGCCGTACACCGTACCTTGCGGAAGTGGCAGTGGCGGAATGGTGGGTCTCGCGTCCACGCCGCTCAGCTCAAGCGGACTTTACCAGTTCCGTTACGTTCGCCAGGATAACTGCGGCGGACCTTTTGCGGTAGCCACGAACGATCCCACTACGGGCGAGTTGCGACAAGTCGCTTCGTATGTGCGCGGTCCCGGCCAGCAAATCGTTATTAACCTGGCGATGCTGGGCCAGGGTTCGGTGACCGGACAAGTGACCGACTTGTCGGGGAATCCGGTTCCGAACGCCCAAGTGGTTGCCGTCAGTGCAAGTGACATTCAAGGTGGAAATAATCCGCAGGTAGGCGGGCAGGCGTATACGGATGGGAATGGCAATTACACCATCACCGGACTCACCGTCGGTCCGGTCACGGTCAAGGCCGGACTGGGTGCGAGTCTGGGAGCATCCGCCGGAAATATCGAAGGCGCCGGCACCACCGCTGTGGTGAACGTCACGTTGAACAGCGGCTCGGTCAATGTGTCCGGCGTGGTCACGCAAATCCAGAATGGAGTTACGACCCCCATCCCCGGCCTCGCGGTTGCGTACTACCAGTTCAACGGCGCAAACCGGTATGCCGTGGGGTATGTCTTAACTGCGGCTGATGGCAGTTACGCACTCACGGGAATGCCGACTGGAGCGTATACCGTAGAAGCCTCGCTGGGAGTAAGCGGTGAAGTCGCCGACGATTCCGGTGTCGCCGCGGCGGGCAACAATATAGTCGCCAATCTCAGCATCTTGATCCCCACCACTGCGGTGGTCGATGGAATCGTGACTTATGCCAACGGCTCTCCGTATTCGGGAGCTCTGGTTTATCAGGGACAGTATGGAACTCTCAGCAATCCGGACGGCACATTCTCGTTGGGCGGAGTTCCGGTTCTGCCTTCGCAGTCGCAAATCATTTACGCCCGCACACTTGACGGGCTGCGTACGGGCCAAACAACGGTGGTGGTGAACTCGGCGGCGCAGCCGGTCACGGGAGCCTCGATTACGCTCTCGGGCATAGGCACGGTGCAATTCACCGTTCTGGATCCAAACGGAAATCCTGTTGCCGGGCAGCAAGTGAATATCCCCGCCGGCAGCGCCCCCGCATGCAGCAATTATTGCGGTTGCAATATGCAAACCACAAACGCTAGCGGGATCGTAACGTTTCCCGGGATTCCGCTGGGTAGTGTGACGGGGTCGGCAATCAACAGCGCGGGTGATTTGGCCCAGGCCAAGGCCAACATCACACAGGACGGCGTCACTGCGTACGGCGTGATGCAGTTCCATGGCTCGGGCACGGTAACCGGCAGCGTAGTAGATCCAAGCAATAATCCGGTGCTGGGCGCGACCATTCAGTTGTCTTCGAACACGGTTCAGTACTGCGCTCTCCAACAGGGCTATACCCAATCGGCACAGACCGGCGCGAACGGGAAGTTCCAATTCAACGATGTGTTGCTCGGATCCGTGGGAGTGACCGCTTCGCAGTCTTTCTACCCCACGCAGGTCGGCGCTCAGGGCACATTGACCACGAACGGAGGCACGGCCAACTTCAACCTGCAGATGGTGAACACGATTTCCGGCGTCTTGTCGGGAGTGGTTTTCCTGCCCGATGGAGTTACGCCCGCCGGAGCCGGCGTGCAAGTGACCGCAAACGGTCCGCTGCCCAATATCACGGTCACCACCGATGCCACGGGCACTTTCACCTTCGCCAAGATATTCCCGCAAGGGCTGTACACGATTTCGGCCGCCGATCCGGTTTCCGGCGGCGTGACGCAGATGAACGTCTATCTCATTGCCGGTCAGAACGCGACGCAGAATCTACGGTTGTTGGGAACGGGAACAATCAATGTCGCGGTGGTGGATGGCGCGGGTGTTCCAGTCTCCGCCGCTTACGTCACCCTGAACGAAAATGATTATCCCAACTCAGTCTTCAACGGATCGCTCGACGCTTCCAATCAGGGCGTCCTTTCTTTCCCCGGTGTGTTCGAAGGACCCTTCAGCGTATCGGTGGTTGATCCCTTCGGCCGCTCCGGACGCGCCTCCGGCGTTCTGCCCCAGGGCACGAGTTCGGTCAATATTCAAGTGCAAGAGACTACGACCGGCACGGTACAAGGGATCTACTATCTGCCGGACGGAGTCACACCGATTCCCAACGCGATCGTGAATCTGACCGCGAGCGGCCGGATCATTGGGCAGGCGACAACCGCAAGTACCGGCACGATCGGTTCCTACAGCTTCGATTACGTTCCTGCGGGATCGGTACAGCTGAATGCACAGGATCCGCTGAGCGGCCGCACGGGCATTGCCGCAGGCTCCATCGCGACTCAGGGACAGGTGCTGACCCTCAACGTAATTGCCGAAGGACTCGACACCATACAGGGCCAGGTCACCAGCGACGGTTCGGCACAACCTGGGGCCAGCGTCACTATCACGTCGGGAACGTTCCAGGCCACAACCACAGCGGACTCCAACGGAAATTATTTGATGGCTGGTGTTCCGGAAGGCATGGTAGTGGCATCGGCCAGCCTCAGTAACGGATTCTTGACCGGCACCGCTTCCACTTCCGTCAGCGGCAATGGCAATACGGTCACGTTGAATGTTGCTTTGCGCAGTTCTGGAAGCGTGACGGGGCAAGTTCTGCAGGCCGGCGGAACGACTCCGGCCACGACCTCCCTCGTAACGATCAATGTGGGCGGAACTGGCGGCGGGACGCTGAGTACAACCACCGATACCCTGGGCAACTTTGCCTTCAATCTTGTTCCCGCGGGAACCGCCACCATTTCCGTGCAAGTGCTGGGCAGCATCGATCAGGGCACGAGCGTGGTAATTGTTCCCGCAGGCGGCAACATTACAGCCAATGTCACGCTGAACGGAATCGGTTCGCTCTCCGGGGTTGCACTAGATTCTTCCGGACAACCAACCCCCGGCACCATCATCCTGAAAGGCACTGGCCAATTCCCCTACTACCTGACGGTGACGGCGGCGGCCAACGGAACATTCGCGTTGCCGCAAGTTCTAGCCGGTCCGTTCACCGCCCAACTGAGCGCCAACATCGGCGGATTCACATTGTATGGAACCGCAACGGGAACGGTATCTCCTAATCAAAACGACAATCTGAGCATCGAGGTGCAACCCAGCGGGACAATCACCGGAATAGTTCTTCGCCCGGATGGACAGACGCCGGCAGTCGGCGCCAACGTTGTAGTCCAGCTCACTACGGGCGCGAATATTACCTTGCAGGCACAGAACGACGGAAGCTTCAACGCCGTCGGCGTACCGCTCGGCGCCTTTACAGTACAGATCACTGATCCAATCTCCGGCGGCATTGCTGCCGTTCTGGGGCAGTCGATCGCCACCAACGATCAGATCGTGAATCTCGGAACCATCACGCTGGATGGCAGCGCTCTGTCGGTCGTGTCCAGCAATCCTGCCTCCGGAACGACTGGTGTGGGGATTAATCAGCCGCTAACGGTGACATTCAGTGAAGCTCTGGCCAGCCCAAGCGGAGTCTACGTCACGAATGGGACTACTAATGTACCTCTGAGCTCGTCTCTTTCCGCCGACGGTAAGACCGTAACCCTGCAAGGGACGCTGCCGGATGGAATTCAACTGAACCTGAATGTGACCGGCCTCGTAACTGACATCTTCGGCCGGCAGTTGCTGCTGCCGCAGGTGATCACATTCATGACGGTCGATCTAACGCCTCCTTATGTGGTTTCGGTCTCTCCGGCAAATCAGGCGATACAAGTACCCGTCAATGCAACCGTGGCCGTGACCTTCGACAAGGCGCTGTCCACTACGGCTCCGCTCGGCAACGTGATCACGGTCAGTTCCGTCGGCGGTCCGGTGGCGGGTAGCGCGTCTCTGACCGCGCCCAACACTCTGACCTTCACGCCAGCCGGGCCGTTGATGAACAACACGATATACACGGTCACGGTGAATGGAGCAGTTTCCTTTGGCGGCAACGTTCAGACCAGTGCATTCACCAGCACCTTTGTATCGCCGGAAACAACAACGCCGGTTCTCCAACTCAGTTCGCCGCTGAACGGTTCCTATGTAAATACCGCGACGCCGGCGATCACAATCTCATTAAGCGATCAACTCACCGGCATCAATCCCGCGACGGCCAGCATGACGCTTGATGGCCAGGCCGTCACTCCGAGTGTCAGTTCGTCTTACATGACATTTACTCCGACGACTGCACTGGCCAGCGGTTCGCACACAATTGCCGCCTCGATACAGAACAATGCCGGCATCGTCGGAATGGTTTCCGCTTCCTTTATTGTGGATACCACTCCGCCCAGCGCGGCGACGCTGACGGGCATTAGCGCCAGCCAGGTGCTCACGGGACAAATTGCGATTTCCGGTTCAGCGACCGACACGATTTCGGGAATCGCGAAGATCAATTTCCTGGTGGATGGAGTCGTGCAGGCTGCACTTACTCCGCCGAGTTTCTCCTCTACGTTCAACACTGCGGTATTGACTGACGGGCCGCACAACTTCTCGGCGCAGGCCGTGAATAATGCGGGAACGACTGGTCCTGCCAGCTCGGCAATTCAGGCGATTGTCGAGAATGTTCCGCTCTCTGTAACGATTACCTCGCCGTTGAACGGAGCGTACTTTAAAGGACAAGTTGCCGTGACCGCGACGGCTTCCGAAGCGGTGCAGAATATTACCTTCACGTTGGGAAGCCAGATGGTTACGGCAACGGCCTCTCCCTATCAAGCCACGTTGAGTCTCTCGGGAGTGCCGGATGGGCCGCAGATCATCACCGCGACTGCGACCGATTTTGGGGGAGCTTCCGCCTCTTCGACCGTGACTATCAATGTCAAGCAGACGCCCCCGGCGGCGCCCAACGCCAATCTGATTTTCGCCGAGCCGCCCAACAGCGGAGTTTCCCTGGTGTATGGTTCGCCGGGCGCCGTCAGCGGCGGTGGGCTGGTCATTAACGTAATCGACACGGTTTCGCAGGCCACCGCAACCGCCACGTCTGCCGGCGATGGATCGTTTGCAACGAACATTGCCGCTGCGGTCAACGATACGCTGTCTCTCACTGCCACCGACGTGGTAGGAAACGTCAGTGCGCCTACTTTGATCACCGTCCGTTCAACGCAGTCACTGCCGCCTTCCTCCGGCAATACATCACTTGTTTATCAAGGCGATCTGGTGGACCTGGTGGGCGGAGGAAGCAACGGCCTGTCTCCCGCTCCCAATGGACAACTCAATGCGGTGTTCACGTTAAGTCTGAATATCGGACAAGGACTTACCCGCACGATTTCTTACATCACTCTGGCTGGCCCGCAGACGGTGAGCACGCAGAGCTCGAACCTGGGCGTGGCCGCGGATGTCGGCGGACCACTACTCAACGGCACCAACGGACAGATCAACTTCCCGGTCACCACGGGCGCAACCCTCACGTTGTTCGCAGTCGACAATGGATTCATCGAGGCCGGTGCGACCTACACGGCTACGGCCGCATTCACCGATGGATCGCAGTTCGTCGCGACCTACACTTATGTGGCGCCGGCAAATCGTCAATATGTCGCGCACTCCTCCACGATCACAGCGAATCCCGCGACGCTAGTTGTGAATGGCACGACGCCTGCCACTTCGATCATCACGGTCACGAACATTCGAGACATTAACGGCACGATCGTGCCCGACGGCGCAAACATTGCGCTTTCAGCAGCGAACATGGCTACCGTGAATCCCGCTGGTACGCCGGTGCCGTCGGCGGGCGGGGCATTTATCGATGGAATCACCGCGACGAACAACCCGAATTTCCAGGTGTACACCATCAGGAACGGGACGGTTACCGCGACCTATTCAAGCCAGTCCGTTACCGCAACGCCAATTACCGGTACGTTGGCGGTTATTCAGATGCAGGCCGCCGATGCGAATTACAACGTTCTGGGAACTCGTGTCGTATCCTGCCAGGACCTCAATATTCGCGCGTCGACCGATACCGCAATTGTGTCCGTATCTCCTGGATCGCTTTACGCGGATCGGGGAAACCATCTCAGCCAGGTGACGGTTGTGCTTACTGACGGCAACGGCAATGTGCTGCCGGATGGCACGCACGCGGCTATCAGCGTTCAATCCGAGCAGTCGCTCGCGGGAGGATTCTATGTGCTGTCGGCTGGAGGCTCTCTCCTCAACATTCCTGCTTATCCTAATAACAGCAACTACGCGTTGGGTACGATGTCCGGCGGACAGATCGTCTTTGAATACTCCGATTCTGGCGTCTACCAGGGAAGGAACCAAACTTCTCCAGCCATCATTCAAGTAGTGCCGCTCAGCAATGGGAACATTTCATCGATCAACGCCATCGGGACAGCCGACATAACTCTGGTGGGAGCTGCGATTGCGGATATTAATCCATCCCAGCCCAGCGTCCCGCAGGTTTCGCCCGCAGAGCCGCTGCAGGTCACGATTCAGGATGTTCATGATGCACGCGGAAACCTCGTGCCCGACGGCTCGAATATTGGCATCTCTGCTGCGGCCGAAGCGTCCATCTATGGCGGCTTTTACGTCAATTCAGCGGGCGGCACAATTGATAACGGAACGCCGGATCCGAACAACTCGAATTGGCACTATTTCCCCTTGGTATCGAATGGATTTGTCGCTGCATATTCGACCGATGGTTCGAGCATCGTTTCTCCGGGACAGACCGGCACTGCCACCTTGCAGTTGGTTATGGTTGACCCCAGCTCGAACATTCTGGATATCGACGCGATTACGGTCCAGAACCTGATACTCGTACCACCATCGAACGCGGTGGGTTCTTCGCAGCCCGCCTCTGTTCTGGGTGATGGGGCAATCCATACTACGACCGTAACCTTCGCGCCTGTCCTCGACGCCTACGGCAATACCGTTCCCGACGGTACCGCTCTGGCCGTCAGCGCAAGCGCCCAAGCGGCTATTTCTGGCGGCTTCTACGTCAATTCGGCGGGCGGCCAAATTGTGAATGGGACACCCTCTACATCCAATTCGAACTACAAAATCATTACCGTGCAGGGCGGCGCCCTGACCGTCACTTATGCGGATCAGAATGTGACCGCGAGCCCCGGTCAGGAACAGACCGCAAACGTTGTTGTTGTCGAGGCCAACAGCAGCGGGCAGGTCCCGAATATTAACGCGGTCGCAGTCGAGCCGGTCACCATTGCCGGGTTGACTAGCGCGCAAGGCACAGCCAGCCCCACCGCCGTCTTTGCCAATGGCGGCGATTACCGTTCCACCATAACGCTTTCGAACTTCCGCGACGCGGCGGGCAATCCTGCTCCCGACGGCACCCAGGTTGCGGTGACTGCTGCCGCACAGGGTTCGATCGTGGGCGGCTTCTACGTTAATTCGGCGGGCGGCGCAATCATTGCTGGCACGCCAGCCCCGTTCAGTTCACAGTACAGCCTTTTTACCGTCACCAATGGACAAGTGTCTTTCCAGTATTCCTCGCAAGGCGTTTCGGTGGCGTCGGGTTCTCAGACGGCAACCGTCCAGGTCATTCCGGTTACGCCGAATGGAAGCGAGATCAGCAACACCGCCGTGGCCACGGTCTCGGTGCAGTTGCTGGCGCCGGGAAGCGCGAGTGTAAGCGTTTCTCCAGTCGATCTGACGGCGAATGGAAACTCCAACCAAAGCTCAGTGACCATCAGCGGATTGAAGGACAGCGACGGACTTACGCCCGTGCCCAATGGCGCATTGGTCGGATTAACTGCCGTACCCTATGCCGCGATCTTCAATGGTTCCTACGTGGCGGGTTCGGGTGGAACCATCGCATCCGCCGGAACTTCGCCTGGGGATGGCACAGTCGCGACCGGCAATTCGAATTTCCAACAATTTACCGTGGCGGGCGGTCAGGTCTTAGCTTCGTACTCTGATTTGGGAATTACCGCCGGCGTTGGCCAGACCGTGCAGGGTTACATCGCCGTTGTGCCGCTCAGCAGCACTGGAGCGCTGCTGACGAACGCTGCGATCGGCGTAGGCACAGTCAATCTTCACGGCGTCACTTCGGCGACCGCGAATGGGCCGGCGACGATGTCTCTTGCCGCCAATTCGACGGCAAATGTCACGTTCAGTGGGATCAAGGATTCAGCGGGAAATACGGTTCCGGATGGTACGGCCGTGGCCGTGACCGTGGGTACCTTTGTCGATGTCAACAACGGCTCGTACGTGCAATCGACGGGCGGGACGATCGTTAACGGCAGTCCCTCGCAGAGCAACAGCAACTACAAAATCTTCACGACTGTTGGCGGCTCGATAACCGTCACCTATTCCAGCGCAGGAGCCTCCGTTGGCACTGCATCGGTGCAGATCGTTCCGGCCACACCGGCTGGAAACGTGATTGGCAATAGCGTATTGAATGGCGGCGTGTGGCCCATAACGATCACAAACTGAGATTCGGGAGTTGAAGTGCCCCAGGAACGGTCAAAGGGCTGGTAACAACGATGCGCAAGAAAGCGGGAAAGATTGGGAGCGATATCCGGCATGGATGGGCGGAAAGGGTACCAGTCGGCTCCGGCGCGGCCGCCGGTTCTAATGACCCGACGCGGAGACCCGGCATGAAGATCCGCCGCCTTGCGATAATGTTATTGGTCCTCTCGATCGCCTTCCTGTTTCATCCGTTTCAAGCACAGGTCGCTCTGGCTCAGGCTGCTCCCTGTCTTTATGCTCTGGACACGAGCGCTCAAGGCTCGTTTTCAATCTCCGGAAGCACCTCGATCTCGACCTTATGCAGCGCTGTGGTTGAGTCCAGTGGCAGCGAAGCGTTCGAGATGTCCGGAACTGAAATTTTCTACATGCAGAACAGTGCCCAGGTCGGCGTAGTGGGCGGCTGGGAATTAAGCGGGCAGACCAAAATTGTGAACCAGTCGACCGGTCAAACGGAACAGCCAGTAAAAATTTCCAGCCCCGGGGACCCGCTTGCGTTTCTGCCCATACCGACTTCGAGCACGATTATCGGCAAGACCCCCACCTCGTATGACATGAACAACAAGCCGCCGAGCAATACGCTTTCGCCTGGTATCTATTGCGGCGGCTTGACGGTCGGCAACACCAACGGAGCCACGTTCACCATGAGCCCCGGCACCTACATCATGGCGGGTGGCGGCTTGACGCTCAATTCGCTGGCAGTGGTGAGCGGTTCAGGTGTAACCGTCTATAACACGTCGAGCTCGAGCGCGAGCTGGGGTTGTTCCGGAAGTTACAGCTATAAGGCAATCACCATCAGCGGACAGGCGACCGTCACCATGTCGGCCCCAAGCACAGGCGCATTGGCTGGCGTTGTGTTGTTTGGCGATCGCGTCGGTTGTTCGAGCGTAGGAAGTTGTCAGGATCAGATCAACGGAAGTTCCACCACCACATTGAACGGAGCGATGTACTTCAAGAGCGACACGCTCTTGTTCACCGGAAGCACCAGCAACGGTTGCATGATGGCCGTGGCCGACAAGATCAACATCAATGGCAATGCCTCGTTCGCAATCACCGGTTGCACGGGCACCATGGGGGGAGTGTCGGTGAGCGTGGCGCCAGCCACCGCGACGCTTTACGGCGGACAAACGCAACAGTTCTCGGCTACCGTTACCAACGCCAGCAGCACGGGAGTGAATTGGTCGATTACTCCTTCCAGCACGGGGACCATAAACTCCTCGGGCTTGTATACCGCACCCGCCAGCGTGACGTCGCAACAGACCGTAACCGTTACTGCAACCAGCCAGGCCGAGCCCACCGTTTCAGCTTCTGCGACTATAACCTTGGTGCCGAAGACAACGCCGACCATCACCTGGGCCACGCCAGCGGCGATAACGTACGGCACGGCGCTGAGCGGAACACAGTTGGATGCGACGACAAGCGTAGCGGGTACGTTTGTCTACACGCCCGCGGCGGGTACGGTACTGGCGGCGGGAACGCAGACCTTGTCGGTGACCTTCACGCCGACTAACACCACGGATTACAACACTGTGACGGCTACGGTCTCCCTGACGGTGAACCAAACGGTGTCGGCGATTACGTGGGCGGCGCCAGCAGCCATAACTTATGGCACGGCGCTGAGTGCGACACAGCTGGATGCGACGGCGAGTGTAGCGGGCACGTTCGTCTACACGCCCACTGCGGGTACAGTGCTAGCGGCCGGAACGCAGACCTTGTCGGTGACCTTTACGCCGACCAACACGACCGACTACACCACGACGACGGCCACGGTCCTGCTAACGGTGAACCAGGCGACGTCGGCGATCACGTGGGCGACGCCGGCCGTCATAACTTATGGCACGGCACTGAGCGCGACGCAGCTCGATGCGACGGCGAGCGTGGCAGGCACGTTCGCCTATACGCCCGCGGCGGGCACCGTGCTGGCGGCGGGATCGCAAACCTTGTCGGTGACGTTTACGCCCACCAACGCGACGGATTACACGACGGCGACTGCTGCGGTCACTCTGACGGTGAATGATGCGAACCCAGAGATCACATGGGCGGCGCCGGCGGCGATAACTTATGGAACAGCGCTGAGCGCGACGCAACTGGATGCGACGGCGAGCGTGGCAGGCACCTTCGTCTATACGCCTGCCACGGGCACCGTGCTGGCGGCCGGAACGCAGACCTTGTCGGTGACCTTTATGCCGACCAACACGGCGGATTACGCTACAGTCACGGCCACGGTCACGCTGAACGTTCAGCCCGACGTTCCGCCGACAATTGTCGCAACGCCTTCACCTGCGCCCAATGCAGCGGGCTGGAACAATTCGAATGTAACCGTGACCTTTGCATGCACGGCGGGGTCATATCCGATCACGACATGCCCGGCGCCGGTCGTCGTCAGCACGCAAGCGGCAAATCAAGTCATCACTGGAACGGCGACAGACACTAATGGAAACACTGCAAGCGCAAGCGTAACGGTCAACCTCGACACGACTCCTCCCACCATCACCGCAGCCGCTTCGCCAGCGCCCAACGCCGCAGGCTGGAACACTACTACGCCGGTTACGGTCACCTTCACTTGTGTGGACACGCTCTCCGGAGTAGCAAGTTGTCCGGCCGCGCAGTCCATCACCATGGCGGGCGCGAATCAAATCGTAAAGGGAACAGCAACTGATGTGGCGGGCAACACAGCCTCCGCGCAAGTCACCATAAATATCTCGAAAACACCGCCGACCATCACGCCGCTCGTAGCGCCGCAGCCGAATTCGGGAGGATGGAATAATAGCCCCGTCACGGTGAGCTTCACCTGCTCGCCGGGCGGCGCGCCGATTGTAACGTGCCCATCGCCAACAGTCGTCACGACACAAGGATCCAACATCCCCGTGATCGGAACTGTGACCGATGCCGCTGGAGCCACGGCCACCGCTACAGTCGTTATTAAACTCGACAGCACACCGCCGACGATTATTCCGAATCTTTCTCCGGCTCCGAACTCCAGTGGGTGGGAAACAGCTCCGGTGACAGTCAGCTTCACCTGTAGCGATTCGTTATCGGGAGTTGCAACCTGTCCCTCCTCTACGGTGATTTCAAGCAACGGAGCGAATCAAGCGGTTTCGGGCACGGCAACCGATGTGGCAGGCAACACGGCGACCGCAACTGCTAACGTCAATCTCGAGCAATCCGGTCCAACGATTACTGCATCGGTATCGCCGACGGCCAACTCCGCCGGATGGAATGACTCGAACGTTATCGTTACATTTACATGCAATAGCAGTGTCTCTCCCATCGCTTCGTGTTCTCCGGCGCAGACGGTTTCCTCGCAAGGCGTGGGGCAGGTCGTTAGCGGTACAGTGCAAGACCAGGCAGGAAATCAGGCCACGACATCGGTCACCCTGAACATCGACAAGACTCCGCCGGCGATTCTGCAGTTCACAGCGCCCAGTCAGTTATCACCCGGGCAAAGCGGCTCAGCGACCCTCACGGTGACCGACATCGCGCCCATTGCCTCGGTCGTATTCGAGTTGAATGGAACGGAAGTCGGGACCGCACTGGCGCCACCGTATACCGTTAGTGTTACGGCTCCCATCACTGCCACTTCGGGCAGCACGTTGACTTTGACGGCGGTGGTCACCGATGTCGCCGGGAACGTGGCCAGCGCCAATGCTGGAATCCAGGTTGCAGCCTCGGGAGTAATTGTTGGTGAGGTTTTGTCCGACGCCACCGGATTGCCGGTGGCGGGAGCTAATCTTCAAGTTATCGGCCAAACCGGACAGAGCACGACTTCGAATTCTCAAGGGCAATACTCAATTCCGGTCACCAGCAGTCAGTTGTTCCTGAGTGTGAGTCAGCCGGGCAATTCCAACGGCACTCCAGCCATGGTGACCGTCGAACGGCAAGTCGCAGTTCAGTCGGGAGTGGGAACAGTTCCGGTAGACGCGCGGATGACTGCACTCGCCACGCCGGTTATCATTACAGCAAGTGGCGGAACGGTTGGAACGGGCGCCATTACCCTGACGGTTCCTGCCGGCGGCGCCACCACTTCTTACAATCTAACTCCACTCTCGCAGCAGGGCCTGCCCGGACTCCTGCCTCTGGGATGGTCTCCGGTGGCGGCTTTCGATCTGCAGGCCAATCCCTCCAGCAGCGCTTCGTTGAGCGCAAACTTCACCGGTCTGCCGTCCGGGAGTCTCTATCTTGTCTCCTATAGTTACAACGTCCATACCTGGACGATGGTGACGTCGAATCTCTCTGCCTCGGGTGGCACGCTAACCGTACCGCTGCCTTCGACTGGTGACTACGCGCTGGTCGTTCCGGATGCCAGCAATACCAGCATTCAGATACCAGCGGTGGGCCAGCCGCTCACCGGCGTACCGATGGTGACTCTGCCCACGAACGCAACCAGCCTCGGCTCTCTGAGTCCATCCAACATTGCGCCCACCGGCGGGACCTCGACGGCTTCGCTGGCGGTGGTGAGCAGCTCTACGCTGCCCTCGGGCACAGTCATACAATCTCAAGTCATCGAGACTTACACGCTAACTTCCGGTCAAGCTCTCTCGGAAGAGCCCCGTTACGAAGACATTTTGCTCTATCAAACTCCCACGCCCGGCAGCGGCGCCCTCGTGGGCGCAGCTTTTCCAGTGACGCCATCGCAAACCTTCCAGGTTTCGCAGCTCACATCGGGCGACGTTCATTTGAACATTCTCTCCGGCCGCGAATCGGTTCGTGGCGCGACCGGCGGAAGCGATCCGGTCTCGGTGCAGTCCGGCGGTGCCACGCTGACTGTGGCTGGAGGCTCGTTGTCGCAGGACACCGCCATCGCAGTGAGTTCTGAACCGATAAACACGTTCCTGCCTTCGACCAGCACACTTGTTCCTCTCTCGGAATACAACGTTGATTTTTCGGGACAAGTTCTGAGCAATGCGGCTCAGCTCTCAGTGGGCGCGGGATCCGCAGTAGTGGGCAGCAACGTAGTCATCGCCCAAATCCAGCGGGTTGCAGGAATGCCCTATCTTGTTGCCGTCAGCATGGCGCAGGTCACGGCCACCAACATCGTCTCGCAAGCCACGCCGGGTTTGCCGGGAATTATTCAGGGCGGCGATTACGTCTTCTATGAGCTGACCGTGCCCACCGGCTTTGTCAGCGGAACGGTTTCGGCTGGCTCCGGCCCAGTGGCCGCGATGATTCAAACCGACGCCCTGCCCTTCGTCACCTTCTCCAATGCGAACGGCAACTATACGGTTGTCGCTGCCGCAGGGACAGTGAACCTTACCGCATCCGTTCCCAACACGGCTCTGGCTGGGACTGCGACCACTCAAGTCACTGCGGGACAAACCGCAACCGCGAACCTGACCGTGGCCGGCCAAGTGGAAGCGGCGACCATAACTCCGGCTAATGGTGCGGTCGGCGTGCCGCTCACGGCTGAGATCGATATCACAGCCGCAGAAGGTTTCAATCAAGCTACCGCTACATCGTCGAGCGTTGTACTGACCGCGGCAGGAAGCAGCACGCCGATAGCGCTGCGCTTCGTATTCTCCGGCGCAGGCACCACGCTCGCGGTCTTCCCGCAGGCAGCTTTGCAGCCGTCGACGCAATATACCTTCCAGGCTTCAGGCTTGGCCAACGCTGTGGGTGGATTGATTTCCGTTCCGACCATTTCATTCACCACGGTCGCAATTACTCCGCCCACTTACAACACAAATGCGCTGGTGTTTGCTATGCCGGATTCGAACGGCAACGTGGCTATCAGCGCCCCCGCAGGATCTTTCCCGCCCGGCTCGACCTTCCTGATCGTGGATCAGACTAACGGCGTGGTCTATTCGTTGACGGTTCTCAACGACGGCTCAGTCACCGGTCAAATGCCGGCAACGATTAACGATATCCTGCAAATAACCCTGACCGATCCCGCCGGCAACGTGACGACGTTTACGATTAGCCAATTCGTCGCCGCAGATGGCACAACCGCCATTGGTCCTGGCGGTGGCACAGTGGTTGGTCCCGGTGGCACAGGCATCATCGTTCCGGCGGGCGCCCTTCCCCAAGGCGTCACGTTCAAGCTCAGCCAGCTTGACCAGACGGCCTTCCCGATATTGCCCACGTGGCAAAACGCAAACTTCGGCAGTGGCATGCGCATTACCGACCCAGCGATGCCCACGTTTAAGAAGGAAGCGAAGCTTGCCTTCCCCGTGCCCGCGAACGCCCCGAGTAATGCGTTCTATTACGTATACCGTCGGCTTACGGATCAGAACGGCAACACCTATTTCGAAACCATCGACGAGGCATTCGTCCAAGGCACGGGAGCCAATGCGCAGGTAGTTACCGCTTCGCCACCATTCTGCGGCTACCACAACAGTTACGGAAACTTCACGACACAGACGAGCAGCCCGCCGTTGCCCGTGACTGCCACCAGCCAGGATTATTTCATGATGTGGGACGTTACCCAGGGCGCACCGTCGGGTATTGCCTCTCAGGGCCTAATTGTCGGCTTGGCGCAACAGGTTGTTCCGGCAGTGATCGGAGTGTCTGCCGCAACCACCGCGCCAGCAGCAGGCACGGTGACCATCACTTTAGCTTCCAATTCTGCAAATCCCACCGCAAGCCAGGTCGCAATCTACGATGGCACCTGCGCAACATTCACTTTGTTTGACCCGCAACTGGGCGGCGGCACGCGCAACGTAACTGCCACCCAAACGACGAGCACTGGAACCACAACCCTACAAGCGACCGTGGACGAAGTGGACGGCGCCCAATCCGACGATGGCCTGTATGCGATCTACGCCGGCCTTGAGGATCTCTATGCAAATATTGGCCGCGTCAGTTTTCTGTTTCCAGCTCCCGTTCCACCGCCCCCACCACCGCAAATAAGTATTCAACTGTTCACACTGAATTCGAATGGTCATCGGGTGCCCGCTGGTGGCATTCTGCAAACCGGCACCGGTGTGGTGATTGCATTCCAATCGACATTGAGTGTTCAATCCGCCTCGATCGGAACAACGCAGCTGGACGTGCAGACGCCGGACTCCGCAGATGGTGAAGTTACCGATGGCCTGCCAGAGCAAGATTTACTTAGCGCACGTGTGCAGGGCCTTTACCCGCTGGGCGCACCTGGCAACTACACTATTACTGCGACGGCGCTCGATCCGATCAGCCTGACCCAGGTCACAGCTAGCCAAAGTATTCTGGTCGTCGCCGCAGGTGGAAGCGACAATACGACGTTCACCTGCACCGCTGCGCCTCCGCCGGCCGATCCGACTTCAGGATGCACGCTGCCCGCAGTCGTTAGTGTTTCTCCTGTCAACAACTCCCCGAGTGTTTCGACCAGCGTATTTCCGGTAATCACTTTCAATGAGCCGGTCACCAACATCTCTTCCGCCAACGTTGTCCTCGCATGTGGCGCAAGCACATCCAACAACTGCCCCGCGGGCACCGTCGTGCCGGTTCAATTCGTCGGTGTCAGGGCTACGCCACTCCTGCCCGGTCAAGCCCCAATCGCAGACCCGGTACAGCCTAGTGACGCCATTACATCTTTGACTATCGAGCCCCTTGCCGGCTTGCAATACAACCAAACCTACACTCTGACTTTGAATGCCAACGCCCCCAACGGATGCCTGGATAGCAGTAACAATCCGGCTCCACAGCCATCCGGGACAACTCTTATCATCGATCAGAACCAGCCTCCGAGCGGCCCACTCTGTCTACAACCGTACCCTGCACCGAACACTCCGACCTATCAGTTCACAACTTTTGGTCCACAAGACCTAGGGGGCGTGACCAGCCAATACGAGGTGCTCACCCGGCCTGTGGTGATCGGCAGCACCGCCTATGCCGGCGAATATCTCAGCTCGTCACTGAGCGGGCTGGGCATGTTCGATGTTACCAATCCTTCCAATCCGGTGGATCTCGGACCGGGAGCCGACTTTATTGGCCGCGCTATTGATGTCACTGGCCAGGCTCAATCTCCCGTAACCGGAGCCGGGCTGGTTGCCATCTCGGCGGGTACGGCCGTCGATAACGAAATCCCGGGGAATATCTGGCTCTACGATGTTTCCTCACCAACCAAGCCCAGCCGCGTTGGCGCCGTAAGCGTGTCTTCCGATGCCACTGCGGGAATCGCGATGCGCCTGTTCATGATGAATCAGTACCTCTACGCCAGCGTTTTCATGCAGGGATTGCAGGTAATCGATCTCGGCCAGGCGATTGCCGAGTATCAGCAGGTGTATAGCGCGAATCCAACCCAGTTTGGTCAGGCAGTCTCCACCGCCGGCGATGGCTTTGCCATGGACGCGATCGTGAACACGATCCCACTTCCGCTAACCACCGGCGGAGGCGGCCAGGCGACCATGCTTGACTTGAAGGCGGATAATTTTGCGACTAACGTAGGTGGCACGCAAACCCTGATAGTCGCGGCCGGAGAGCTTCCCTTCGTCATGGCCGATCCCACGCTAAGCGGTTCCTCGGCGGTCTTGTACCCGCCAAATGTCGGCGGTAATTACAGCATCAATCCGGTGCAGCCACTGATCATGCCCAGTACTGACGGCACGACCAACTCATTGCTCTGCTACGGGGAGGCTTTGGACATCGGCACCATCGCCGTTACTGCGAACAACGGCTCTTCGAACAGCGAGCATATCGCCGTGGTGGTGGGCAACGGTTTCGTCGGGCCCGCCCCGGCCACGACCAGCTGCCCGCAAACCGGGCAGGAGCCCGTGCTCGCGGTAGTGAATGTCAGCCAAGCCTATACCCCCGGCAGCCCACTGACCCCGCAACTCATCGGATTCTTGCCCTTGACCACGGGGGCGACCGACGTTGTCCTGAACGGAACGACCGCGCTGGTTTCCACCGGCGGCAACATCTTGCTGGTGAACCTGGAGAATCCAGCACAACCCGCTCTCGCCGGCACCATCACTGGCAACTTTGGCAACTGGCTCACGACGAATTCTTCCGGGTTGATTGTCGGATCATCCAACAGCGGCGGGAGCAGTGGAGTGCAGGTTTCGTCTCTTGGCCTTGTGCCAGGAATCTCTGTCAATGCAAGCGGACTGCTAGCCACGCCTGCGGGTGCAACCAGCCTAGACATTCCAATTACCTACACCATTTCTGGCGACCTGAGTCAGGTGGCCTCGGCGCAAGTCAACGTGATCGACGACACTGGGGCAACCGTCTTTACGACGCCCGTGCCGGTGCAGTCTTCCGGCTCCGTGACTTGGCCGGCGGGTGCGCCGATTCATGTCACGCCTAACTCCATAAGCTTCCAAGTGCAGAATCCAGACGGGGGCATGAGCGCGTTTGCTTCCGCAACCACAGAAAACGACTTCGGCCCATCACCGACGCCGATTATCCTGTCCGCCTCGCCCAACACCATCGTGGTCGGGTCAGCGCAGCAGACAATCACTATTACGGGAAAGAATTTTCTTCCCGCGGTGCAGGCACAGGTCCTCATTGGGTCAGCGCCTTCGACGACGGCCCCGACAGCTTTAACATCAGAGTTTGTCAGCTCTACCCAGGTAATGGTGCAACTCCCAGCGAATCTCCTCATGCAGAGTGGAACCTTGCAACTGGTGCTCGAAAACGGCGTCGTCCAGTCGAACACCTGCAACATTACTGTAATTCCAGCAGGATTGCCGCCGGGCCCGACATTGACCTCGATAAATCCGTCGTCCCTGCCTCAATTCTTGCCAATTACGAGCGACGCTGCTGTAGACACTTGGATTGTCCTAACTGGAACAAATTTTGTCGCCGGCGATACGATAGTGCGGGCCGACTTTGAGGATCAAAGCGCTCCTCCGCAGCTTACGTCACAGGTGAATTCTTCAACCTCTATGCAGGTTCTGATCCCCGCAGTGTGGCAGCTTACTCCGTTTACAACGGCACTTTATGCTCAATCTACCGAGTACCCCATTCTGACCTCGCAGCAGATCCCATTCCAGATCGGGCAGCCAATGACAACCGCGAACGCGACAGACACCTCAGCTTATGGGAGCTTCGATCCGACCTCTTCATTGAGCGACGCAGCGCCCATTCCTCCCAGTCTGCCGGCCCCCGTTATCCAATCATTGGGAGACGGATTTGTCTCACTTGCGGCCTCCGGTACGACGCAATCGACGACGTTAACCCTACAGGGTTCGGGCTTTGAGTCAGGGGCTATTGTGGCCATCAATGTGGATGGAGCCATCACACCTATCACTCCAACAGCGACATCTGCAAGCCAGATCCAGGCGCAAATTCCTCCTCCCGTCTTCCAACAGCGAACCTATACCTTCGATTTTCAGGTCAACCCACAGGCTTCGCAGCCGCTGCACATACAGTTCAAGGCCAACACAGGGAAGGTCACCTTCCAGGATCAAAACCAGTATTTAGCGTCACACCTTGGAGGATTCCATTCAAGGACAACCTCGGCCACTGCTGCGCCAGACTACTTCCTAATGGTGCCCGAGCAGGGTTCGCCTTCCAACTCTGCGACGGCCCTTTTCCAGCCTCCAGTGCCGTTGGTGCAGCCAGCGAACGGCGGGTCAACGGGCTCATCGACCATCCTGCCGCTGGGGACAAGCTTGTCGTTTGACCCAGCTAGCACTTCTCTTGTTAATGTCTTCCCTAGATTCGCGATAACCCCGTCGACAAATCTGACGGCTACCGGAGGGGGTCCCGACCAGATATCCCCAACCAATGTGGTCGCCAACTCGCATGTCGTCCAAGTCCAGGGCCCAGCGGTTGTGACTCCAATTGGCACGCTTCAGGTTCAATTGATGAAGCAGCGCGTGTACCAAGTGTACCTGCATTATGTAACGGAGCAAGCCGGATACCCAAACCCAAGTCCCAACCCTAATATTGCTTGTTCGAGTCTTCCGCTGCCTCTAACGCGGATGCCGGCGTCACCTGCCGCCGCTAGCGCCCAAGCTGCCGCCATTCAGGCTGCCCTAAACGATGTTTGGAGCCAGCAGGCTAACGTTCAGTTCAACGTGGCAGCGGTTCAGGGCACGGTCCAGTGCCAAGGAGCATTCATTCCAGATCAGGTTGATTATGACGTGAACAGAGACGGAAACCTTCAGCCTATTCCTTCTGTAAATCCGGAAACCAGTGCGATCACCGCGGCGAAAGCTGCGGGCGTCATTTCAGATCCGCCGGTGCAAGGGGCCCAGGTCCTGGGGCCGATTGACGTATACTTTGTACACAGCTTTCTGCAAAAGCTTCATATGCTCCACCCACAGATCCCTGGGGGCCTGACGCTTGGTTCTCCCTACTGCACAGTGACGGCAAACTGCATGATATTTCCGTTCGCTGGGGGCATGGCGCCCTACACCTGGCAAGCAAGTGGGTCGCTTCCGACGGGGATGACCGCAGCTCCTGTCGCGAGGGGAACAAATCCGAACTCTATTATCGCGATTTACGGCACTCCGCAGCAGGCGGGAAATTACACGTACACAATAACGATTAAGGATTCCTCCCCATCCCAGCAGGTCGATTCCGTCGTCGTTCACCTCTCTGTGGGATTCATCGCGACACAGCCGACTGCTACCGAGCAGCAAGGTGCAAACTCAGGCTGCTGTATCGGCGGATTCGCAATGAACATCGGCGGCCTGAGCCCTGTCTTTGTCGACGATTATCAAGGAAGCGGCAATCTGCTGTATCACGTCTTGGCGCACGAGATAGGGCATTCGTTTGGCTTAAATCACCCCCGAGAAAGGCCCGACGCTCCTGCGCCACAACCGCCGAACGATACCTGTCTTCCAACTTTGATGCCGAGCGACTCGGATTACTCGGATACCACCCAACTCATGTGGTGGCAGGCCTTGAACGGAGTTGTTCAATCCCATATCGGCATTCATCAGTGGTGGCAGCTGAACACCAATGAAGGCTCGGCGTGCGCCCGCGTGCAATGATGACAGAAGGCCATCTGCTCCGATTTGCGTGCGTGCTCACCTTGTTGGCCTACCCTCGACCTTCCCTGTTCGCTCAACTCTGCCCGCACGGTGGTGTTGACTATGCTCAACTTGTGACCCAGATGGAGCATGCTTCCGATGCGGATGTCATATACAGAGCTGCCGCTATTGGGGGGGAGAGAATAATGCCAACCTTGCGGCTCTTATCCGCAGCTCACATGGAGGACGGATCGACGCACGGCTTTGGAGCAGCTAAAACCATCCCCGGCGCAACACAAGTGAGCCTGGCGAGGCTCGGGGACAAAGATGCGATCGAGCAGCTCGAACAGGAAATCAACAGGACAAAATACCCGTACGATGCGGTTGGCAAGTTGGTTCGCGTGGGCACCGATCAAGCCATTTCGGTCCTCATGACCTACTTCGTCGCCCATGTGCATGATGATTCGCAGTACATCGACCTCGGCGATACGGGTACCGACCTGCGGTATATCCTAACGAGCTCGCTTGCGGCTAACCTCCACATTGGTCCGAGATTTGAAAACGGCACATTCATGCTCAATTACGCAGATTGGCTTGATTGGTGGAAACAGAGCCAGGGAAAGCGGATAGCGCTATCGATCAGCAACGGTCTACTGTCCCCATATTCGGCGTGCCTCGCGCGAAAAGTCGAGTGGGGCTTCCCTGACGCCATCTTCGATATGGCAGATGCAGCGGACCCAGATTTGATTCCGGTTTTGAAGACCTTGGAGCGGGTCGGCCCCCAGAAACTCACGCTCGAAACCAAGACCACGAGTGCCCCGAACTATTCGATCCATGGTCAGGCGGACGTCGCGCTGGCAAAACTAGGCGATGAGCAGGCTTTCGAGGCAGTTGTGGACGGGATAGATTTTGGAGAGTACGCAGCATCCATACAAGCGTTAACGTTGATCGGGGGAAAACACTCCGCACAGGCCTTGATCGACTCTTTTGACGACCCGCACTTTATGATCGGTTTTCGCCAACGGTTGCCCCCAGAGACGATAACGGATCGTGAAAATGATAGAGACGAAATGATCGTTTCCGCGCTGCGAGGTATGGTCGCTCACGCTCCGCATTTCAGCGGAAGTCTTAAGGAACAGAAACACAAATGGCAAGACTGGTGGGCGAAGAACAAAGACACCACACAATTCGTAAAGCCCCCGGTTAAGAATTATGAATGAGAGGTTTGGCTCTGATGGCGACAGCAGTACCCCGATAATAGCAAGCCCCTGATGTGGTGCAAGTCCGGCGGAGATCACACCCACCTTGGCTCACCCGCGTGGTTCCAACTGAATCAAGCCAATCCATTACCCCCGCAATGAGAATGCGATGGATCAACGTATTTTTGCTTCTTTATCTGGTGGATGTTGCCGCAGCTCAGACGCAACTTGTTCCAATTCTTGCTCCGATGTGCGGCGACGATTTAGCCAAGCTCAAAACTGAATTAAAGACGGAGAAATACCCGGAATACCTTGAGCGAGAGGCCGCGATTGGCGGTGCAGAGCTAATTCCGATTCTTCTGGGACCAAGCGCACCAAACCAGCCTTCCTATACCATTCCCGGTGCCGCACAGATTGCGCTTGCCAGGTTGGGCGATCAAACCAGCCTGCATCAGCTCGATCAGGAAATTCAAAGCCGGAAGACGGTGATACAGGGCATCTCCAAACTAGCGGAAGTTCGCAGCGAAGCCTCGTTGACGATACTCATGAATTACGTCCTCGCCAATAAACTGAACTGGCGTCGGCTGATTCTGATGGGTGATACTGGGGATGATCCGATCGTCCATGCCCTAAAGGGGATTATCGCCATGGCGAACGATCCGCCCTATACACAGCCCCTCCTTACCGATCCTGCGCGCTTGGATGCCTGGGAGACTTGGTGGAAGACAACCAAGCCGCCTCACGTAAGCTTGTTTTCCGAAACGATGCCAGACACCAAGTCACGATGCCTCGTCCGACTCGGGGAACGGGGTTTTCGGGAGGCCCCAAGAGAACTGTATCTGACTCTGGGAAGGGACAGCATCCCCGCTCTCCGCTCGCTCACGCACGTTGGCAATCCAGTGTTGGGAGATAAGGAATCGCCCACGTCACCGGTGGGTACCGTTCGTGGTAATGCTCAGGTGACGTTGGCCAAAGCAGGCGATCGGGAAGAGTTGCTCAAGATTATTAACGAACTCGACAGTCTGAACCTCAAAGACGTGGTTGAGAAGCTCGGATATATTGCAGACAAAGATGCTTTTGAGGCCCTCATCAACGCCCTCAGCCTGAAGACTTTTCTGCCCAACAGCGACAATAGTAGGGTGGTGATTGGCCCTGACGGTGTTACTACCTACTACCGGATCTACGAAGGCCAGTCGTTGCGAAAGGAGGTGCTGAAGGCTTTGTCGCTTTTGGCGGTCGATCCGCCCTTGCCTCCGGACGCTCCCGTAACGGACGCCAATTTCGAAACGTGGAGAAAGTGGTGGCAGGCGAATCGGGAGAAAGATGTCTTACGGAAAGTCCAGTTCTAGCGAATGAGGATACCGTGGCGGGATGCCCATCCCCCAAACCGATTCGGATTTCTCGGACGACAATCAGCTTATGTGGGCCCACTGTTCAATACTTTTGGACAGCAATTTGCGCACGAAATGGGGATTCGCTTGGCTCAAATCATCATCGAGAAAGGTCCACCTATCCTGCGCCCCACCGCCGAACGATACCTATCTTCCCACTTTGTCGCCGAGCCACTCCGATTACGGTACCACCCAACTCAAGTGGTGGAAAGCCTTGAACGGAGTTGTTCAATCCGAATAGTTCGGGGTACCCGACCTTAATTTTGCGCCTGCAAAAAGTGGGAGTAGAAGACGCATGAATATGCACAGTCATTCTGCCTGTGAACAAACCTTTTGGAAGCTTTCAAACATGCGAGGTTGGAGATGGCAGTAATTTGGGCCAATCAGTCGCATTAAAAAGGCGATCGACAGCCATTTTTCGTTTACACCGCAACATTGCATTTGTGTTTAAATATGCCTATTAAACGATCAAAATCCCAAATTAGGGAGTAAGGTTCGCGAGGATAGTTTTTGGCTTGACACAGAGACTGGTTTAACGCAGGATGAAAAACCGTCATTTTGAAGCGATTCATTATTTGCTTTATCTTCGTTTCCTTTAGAATGAATCCCGGGCCGAAGCTTGATCTTACAACTCAGCGAAATCGATAAGCGTTTTGATGGCGTCCGTGCGCTGCAAGGGGCCAACTTTTCGCTTTTTGCAGGCGAAGTTCATGCGCTGATGGGGGAGAATGGCGCCGGCAAGAGCACCTTGGCGAAGATTATCGCAGGCGCGATAGCCGCCGATCGCGGACAATGCTTCGTGGATGGCGCCGCCGTAACAATAAATAATCCGCGCGATGCGCAACGCCTGGGTATCAGCATTATTTACCAGGAACTTGATTTGTTTCCGCATTTAACCGTGGCGGAAAATCTGGCAATTGGTAACCATCGACTCAAAGAGGGCGGTCTGGTGCGCTTGGCCGATCTCGACCGCTTTGCCGAACCTTTTCTGGAGCAGGTGGGGCTCACCTGTAGTCCGCGCTGCGAAGTAAAGCCGTTGAGCACGGGCGAGAAACAGTTGGTCGCAATTGCACGTGCGCTCAGCATGCGTGCGCGAATCATCATCATGGATGAGCCTACGAGCTCTCTGTTTGATGATTCAGTCGAGCGGCTTTTCAAGCTGATCGTGGCCCTCAAAGAGCAAGGCATTGGCATTATTTATGTTTCGCACCGGATGGATGAGATCTTCCGCATTTGCGATCGCGTCACCGTGATGCGAGACGGCCAAACGGTGGATACGCGCGCGATTCAGGAAGTTTCGCCCCCGGAATTAATCCGGATGATGATTGGCAGGGAGTGGCAGGCACGGGATCGAAGGCCCGCCAAATCGAGTGGCGAAGTGGTGCTCTCATTTTCCGGTTTAACTACCGCCAAGCTGCGTGATGTTTCTTTTGAAGTGCGAAAAGGCGAGGTGCTGGGTATAGCGGGGTTGCTGGGATCGGGACGCAGCGAAATCGGAGCGGCTCTCATGGGCCTAGATCGTTGGAAGCAGGGACAGATAATACTGCGCGGGAAGCAGGTTTCGATAAAGTCAGTAAAGACGGCTCTTAACTTGGGGATTCGCTGGCTGCCTGAAGATCGAAAGTTGGACGGACTCATGATGCAGATGAGTATTCTGGAAAATGGCACGATTTCCGATCTGGTTCCCGTGAGTTGGTTCGGATTTATTAGTCGGCAGCGCGAGCGTCAGGCCGCGATGTCAGCGTTCGGTGCGTTGTCTTTAAAAGCTGCCTCCATTGATCTTCCGGTGAGAACGTTAAGCGGCGGGAACCAGCAGAAGGTTCTTTTGGCCCGCTGTCTGCTGGGAGATCCTGATTTAATATTTCTGGACGACGCCACCCGTGGTATTGATGTGGGAGCCAAGGAAGATATTTATCAGCTCATCGAGCAGCTGGCCACTCAGGGCAAAGCCATTCTTATGGTGAGTTCAGAGTTGCCCGAGCTTCTGCGCTGCTGTGACCGCATTTTAGTGATGAGAGAGGGCGCAGTCGCCGCCCAGCTCGAAGCCGGACGCACTACGCAAAATGAGATCCTTACGCTGGCCACGCGCTCACCCGTGCAGGTTGGAGGCCGCGCTTGACGGCTGCCAGTTCGCCCGCAACCTGGTGGAGAAGGATGAGCGGCCAACAACGGGATGCGGCGAAGAGCCTGAGCGCACTGGCCGCAATTTTTATTCTGGCTGTCCTGGTCAGTCCCACCACTGCCGATGGTTCTAACATTTTCCTGCAGCTGGGCAATCTCACCGATATCCTGCGCCAGGTCTCGATCATCGGGATCATATCGCTGGCGATGAACTTCGTGATCCTTACCGGAGGCATCGATTTGAGCGTCGGCAGTATCCTTGCGCTTTCTACAACTGTCGTGGCTCTGGTACTCACCCGATGGCAGCCTGGGTTCAGTTACTCGATCGAGATCACTCTGGCGATTCTCGCGGCGCTGGTTATATCCACGGCGTGCGGGGCATTGAGTGGCGCGGTAATCGCCGTACTGGACGTGCAGCCTTTCGTGGTGACACTGGCGGGAATGATCGGAATCCGCGGGCTGGCGAAGTGGTCGTCGAACAATGCCAATGTCGATGTCGGATTCGGTCAGGATGTGGCCTCCGCGTTCGCCAATATGTTTCGAGGCAAAGCCGTTACGATTGCCTGTTACGTGGTGCTGGCGATTGTCTTCGCCGTTTTGCTCAGCAGAACCATCTTCGGCCGGTACGTGCGAGCCGTCGGCGACAATGAACGCGCGGCGCTTTATGCCGGACTTCCGATAAGGCGAGTAAAGCTGTGGGTCTATTCCTTGTCGGGGCTCCTCGCCGGATTTGCCGGTGTGTTGTACGCGGCGGAAAATCATCAGGGAAATCCAAACGCCGGCGTGGGCTACGAACTCGATTCGATTGCAGCCGTGGTGATTGGCGGCACGCAGCTTTCAGGCGGCAAGGGAACGATGTCGGGAACGGTGATCGGCACTCTGATGATCGGTTTACTAACCAACATGCTGCGGCTCAAGAATGTTGATAGCAACGTCGAGATGATGGTTAAAGGCGGCATTATTCTGCTCGCCGTGGCGGTACAGAAACAAGGGAAACGCGCCCAATGAAAACGAAACTGATGAGGGTGGTTCTGGTTTTGCTTACGGCCGCAGCAGTTTCGTGCAACCGGACGAGTCCCGCGAAACGGCAGTTCTTCGTGGCATTCAGCCAGGCGAATAACGCCGAGCCGTACCGAGCTGCGCAAAACGATCTGATGGCGAAACTGTTTGCCCAGGCCGGCGATGTAAAACTGATTATTGCCGACGCCCAACAGGACAACAGCAAGCAGATCGCCCAGGTCGAAACATTCATTCGCCAGCGTCCCGATCTGCTCATTGTGGCGCCGAACGAGCGGGCCGCTTTAACCGCCGTGATGGGCGAAGCTATGGAGCAGAAGATTCCAGTCATTTGCCTGGAACGGGATATCCTGCAGCCCAACTACACGACGCTGGTGCGCAGTGACAATAGCGTCATCGGCCGCATGGCAGGCGAATTTATTCGGGATTATCTGGTCAGGAAAAATAAGCAGGCCAAGGGAAATGTCGTGGAAATACAAGGCTTGCTCGGCGTCGAAGCGGCCATCAACCGCCGTAAGGGTGCGGATGAAGTATTGGCAAAATATCCCGATATCAAAATTGTCGCCGATCCTGTGGCCGATTGGATTCAGGCGCGCGCGAAAGACCGAATGACGGAAGTGCTGCGCGCGAATCCGTCGATCGACGTCGTCTACGCGCACAATGATCCCATGGCAGTTGGCGCTTACCTCGCGGCGAAGGATCTCAATCGCGAGCAGGAAATGATTTTTGTAGGAGTCGATGGGCTCAACGGTCCTGCTGGAGGAATCAAGAAGGTGAAAGATGGAATCCTGGCAGCTACTTTTGTTTATCCCTTGTGCGTGGAGAAAACAGTCGAGGTTGCATTGAAAATATTGCGGGACCCCGGCTTTCATCCCGAAAAAGAATATACAGTGGCGCCGCAACTGGTTACGCAACAAAATGCGGCGGAACTCTACAGCGAGTCGACATCAACCCAATAGACCCCGATAAATCGATTGGAGTTAGGAAATTATGCAACCGATCATCCTGATCGCCAGTGGCGATCTTCGTTTGAAGGCGAATCAGAAGTGCTGGCCAGCTCAACAGAGAGTCGAAGAGCTGGTCACCTCAGCAATTCAACGCGGCGGCTTCAAGGCCGTACGCGGGCACGCTTTCGATCCGATCAAGCAGCACGGCTTCATCGATTCACAGAAATATGGAATGGAAGTGTTTCGGCATCTACCAGCCGACGCGCCGTTGCTTGTGGTTGAGGCAGTCTGGCAGTATTCGCATCATGTTCTTGCAGGTCTCATCACCCACCAGGGACCGATTCTGACTGTCGCGAACTGGAGTGGCGAATGGCCGGGTTTGGTGGGAATGTTAAATCTGAACGGGTCGCTGACCAAGGCTGGAGTGAAGTATTCCACGTTATGGTCGAAAGATTTTTCCGACGAATATTTTCTCTCGCGCCTACATGCGTGGCTGCGGGGGGAAGCGATCGTTCACGATGCCAGTCATGTGCGCCCGCTTTCAGCGGCACATCTGCCCCAAGATGCGGAAAAGATCGGTATAGCCGAGGCGCAACGCCTTAAGCGCGAGAAGGCGATCATGGGCGTCTTCGATGAAGGCTGCATGGGAATGTTCAATGCCATCGTCCCCGATCATCTGCTGAATCGAATCGGTATCTACAAGGAGCGTCTTAGCCAATCGGCGCTCTATGCCGCGATGAAAACAGTATCGACTTCTGAAGCGCAGGCGGTGCGAGGATGGCTGGATGCGAAAGGAATGAAATTTATCACCGGTCTGAATCCCGAGACCGACCTCACCGACGAGCAGATTCTCGACCAATGCCGAATGTACATCGCGGCGCTGCGCATCGCAGATGATTTCGGCTGCAACTTGATCGGCATTCAATATCAGCAGGGTTTAAAAGATTTAGTCCCCGCATCAGATTTAGTCGAAGGCTTGCTGAATAATAGCGACCGGCCTCCAGTCAAATCCGAGGACGGTACACGCGTGCTCTACGAAGGAAAGCCGCTTCCGCATTTTAATGAAGTAGACGAATGTGCCGGGATCGATGCGTTAGTTACGCAACGGGTGTGGGACGCGCTGGGCTATCCCGCGGAAAATACCCTGCATGACATTCGCTACGGGGAAGAGTACGAAGGTCAATTTGTATGGGTGTTCGAGATTTCAGGCGCAGTGCCTCCCGCACACCTTGTTGGGGGTTATGCGGGAGCTGTAAGTGAAAGGCAGCCATCCATGTATTTCCGCCTGGGTGGGGGGACACTCAAGGGAGTGAGCAAGCCTGGTGAAATCATATGGAGCCGCGTCTATATAGAAGATGACAAGCTCAGAGTTGACATAGGACATGGCCGGGCCATCGCATTACCTGCGGAAGAGACGCAGCGTCGTTGGCAGATCACGACTTCGCAATGGCCGATCATGCACGCCGTTACTCCGGGCGTGACCCGCGACCAGATGATGGGACGCCACAAAGCGAATCACATCCACTTGGCTTATGTTCCGGGAATCCCGGCAGCGAGCAAGGCGCTTGTTGCCAAAGCAGCTTGCTTTCGAGAACTTGGTGTGGAAGTGAGTTTGTGTGGAGATATGGCTTTCACTGGATAGCCGGTTTTAGATACCAGCGCCGAACGTGCTCTATGGGCTATTCTCATCGCACACGTAAAATGAAGAGCTCACGAGACAAGACCTGAATAGAATTTGGGGTCTCAATCACTAGCTCTACGAAACCTCGACATATTGCGCACTTTGTACCTGCGCACCCGCTCCGCATCGCTCTTGGCGATTCCGCACGACGACGGTCAGGCCGGCTTGCGCTTTCGCACGTCGATGTCTCACGTTCCTGTGTGGGGCATGTTTTGCTGCAACATCACAGTCAGTCTGTTGGAGCGAGCCGGACAATTTGGCTTGGGCGATCCGACCGTAACTTAGTCTGGCGAACTCCGGGCGATCGGAGAACTCTTCCACAATAGGGATTGAGGCAAGGGTCGCAAACAAGATTCACATTGAAAACATTAGTGCCTGCTTTGCAGCATGAGTGCACCCAGTTCAAAAATAGAACTTGAGAGCAAACTCAAGATTCCTGGGATCCTGACTGCCAGTGATATAGCCGAAATTCGTGGAGGTTGGGCTATAGTACATATTCGGCGCGGCCAGGTTGGGATGGTTGAAAGCGTTCAGAAAATCTGCGCGGAACTGCAGGCGCTTCGTCTCCGTGAATTGGAAGTTCTTTTGTAAACTTAAATCCACATCAACATAATGCGGACCAATCACCGGACCCTGCGCTGGACACGTGCCGAATGTGCCCGCGGCTTCTGGAGAAAATGAACTGTCGTTTGCGAACCATTCATATTGACCATTCGCTGTCTGGTGAGCATAGTGAACCGGACCGTTGCAGTTGGGACGCGCGGAGCCCGGTCCAGGGCCATCGTCAGGGCTGAATGTTCCCGATAGATCAGAACCATAGATGGCCAGCGGAAAGCCCGCATGATAGGAAAAGATCGGACCCAGCGACCAGTTTCCGACGACTTCATTCACCGCCCCGGGCAGATCATGGCCGAACTGCTTTCCGTGACCCACCGGCAATTCGTACAGCGCATAGGCGCTCAGAACCTGGCTGGAATCGTAGAAGCAGCGCGCCCAGTTTGATCGTGGATCGTATAGGTTCTGCTGGTACGCTGATGAACTTGTAGTCTCGGAATTCGTGCTGTAAGTTCCGTAGTACCCGCTGCTGTTGGTCATGCACTTCCCAAACGTGTAGGCAATCTGCCCTTCCAGTCCCCAGCTCGTGCGCTTTTGCAGCACTGCCTGCAAAGCGTCATAACGCATCGTGCCCACCGAGGCCGTGTCGTAAACATCGGCGAAGGAGTTCGGACCGAAGCCGCCTCCGGTTACATCTCCCGCGCTATTCGTAGTCTGAGGGCCATTGTAGCCACCGATGTAGGGCGTGCTGGCTCCATCGAGCTGGTTTTGACCAAGGTCCAGAGGAACGACGAGGTGTGTCGCTTTCTGTCCGACATACGCAACCTGCATGGTCAGATTTTTTGCCAATTCATGCTGGATCGTAAAATTCCATTGTTCCCCGATCGCTGGCTGCATTGTGGGATCCCAGGCATACATAGGCGATCCGGCAACCGATTGCTGTGATGGTTGGAAGTCGCCGGTAGCGCCAGCCTCGGTGGTAAAGGGTGTGGCGGCGGCGTTGTAGTTATTTGTTCCCGCAACCTTGGCTCGGCGTATAGGCGGATTGCGGGGCAGCCGCAGATTGGTGCCCGTGTTAGGATACAAACCACCCATGGAGTTTGCCGCTTCTTTGGAAGGCAGGCTTCTACATTGCTGGACTGGGGCAAGGGGCCTCAAACGCCGGCCCCTTGCCCCAGACCCCCATCCCCGCTACGCTGCGGGGCGAACAGAAACCGGAGAAAGTCTCATTATCCCCGGACTAAAATGGGGGGCAGGTCAGCGAACTGCTACTCCTGATTAGTTGGAGTCGCAGGCTACCGGAGGAGTTGCAGCAGGAGCGGCCACAAAGGTGTGATAGCTATAGTCTTCGAATACGTCGATCGATTCGTCGCAGTCCGGGGTTGATGTACCCAGAAGGAGAGTCATCTGATGGCTGGTACCGTTGAAGTTCGTTAGGGAGACACTCTGCGTCCAGGTAAATGTGTCAGTCACTTTCCACTGCAGGGTCCAGTCGACCGGTGTGGAGGTAACTGTGCTGCCGGCCATCGTCGAATAGGTCGTCTGGTAGGTTGTGGTTTCTGTTTGCGTTTCGGAGCCTTGACTGGCATCAGTGAGGGTTATCTGATCGGTGGTTCCATACTCGAGGTAGGGGAAAGGCGAGGGCGCCGGGTTCAACGCGAAATAACGTTTAGAGTCGACTTGGGACGGTGGCTCGTCCCCGGTAATGCCGATAATAGGATCCGTTGCGAGGATTTGAGTGAAGTCGCTCGGCACGCAACCGCAGGCGTTGGCCTGGGTACATTGCGAAGCTGGCAAGGGGTGCGCACAGATGTTGCTGAGACCGGGATATGTCGTCCCGTTGATAACAATGGGCTCGAGGACGGGCAATGGAATCGTGCTCGGTGTCTGAAGTTCAGCGACGCTGATTCGAACGGCATCCATTACCTGACCGCTTGGCGGCGAAATGGTATAGCTTGCCGCAGTTGCTCCCGTCTGGGTCATGGTAACCAGCGGATTGAGCCATAGCCAGAACGTATCGTTCGTGTGGTCAACGGGATTCCGGCTGGACTTGAGTGTGAGAGTTTGCCCACTGGTAATAGTATTTGTAAATGCGTTTGTCGTCCCGTATCCCTGGGTGAAGCTGACCGAGGCGCTAGTTCCACCGCCAACGCCGAAGACGCCTCCTCCGGCAGAAAAGGTGAAAGTCACACCAGCGCTGAATGAGTTACTTACGCTGTTGGTAGAGCCATAGAATGTGGTATCGGTAAACCCATTCGTACTGGAATTTCCGGGAGGTGAGTAGATCAGAGACAAGATTTGGTACTTGGGAAAAATGTTCGCTGTAATTTTGATGGTCCCAGTCGCCCCTAATGTCGTTAGGGTGATAGACCCAGTACCGTCGGCCAGTGTCGCCGTGAAACCGTACTCGCCCAAGTCGGGGCAGTCTGCAAGTGGTCCAGTGTGGACGGACGAGGTTCCGGGAAAGTTGTGAGCCACTCCTGAAGAATCGGTGTAGGTCCAGTTTGTGTAATAAGTACTGCTTCCTTGTTCGTCGACCCCTGGAACGCAGCCCTGCTCTGTTGTCGATGTGTAGGTAAGCTTCCCCGATGGCCATGTTGCCGCGGGTGCGGAAGCCGATAACAGCACCAAAAGAAGCGCGATGGTTGTGGCGATAGCCGGAATTGTCCTTAAGCAGCCTTCTTGATTCATAATCTTCCTTTCTAGCGTCTCTATTGTGAACGGGGCCCGTAGTTAGAAATAGAACTTGAGGGCAAACTCAAGATTCCTCGAATCCTGACTCCCTGTGATAGTGCCGAAGGTGGTGGCCCCCGGACTGAAGAACATATTCGGCGCAGCCAGGTTGGGATGGTTGAAGGCGTTCAGAAAATCGGCGCGAAACTGAAGCCGCATCGTTTCGCGAATGGGGAAGTTCTTCTGCAAACTCACATCCACATCCACGTAATGCGGCCCAATCACTGGGCCTTGCGCCGGACAATTGCCGAATGTTCCTGCCGCCTCTTGTGTGAACGTGTTATTCGCGTTTGAAAACCATTCGTATTGGCCGTCTACGACATGGTGGACGTACTGTACGGGGCCATTGCAGTCCGGTCGCGCGGAACCCGATCCAACACCATCATTCGAGGTGAAGGTACCAGAACTGTCTGGGCCGTAAACAGCCAGAGGGAAGCCGGCGTGATACGAAAATATCGGACTCACTGACCAGTTGCCAACCACGGCGTTCACCGCCGCAGGAAGGTCTTGGCCGTATGTCCTCCCCCGTCCCACGGGCAGTTCGTACAGAGCATAAGCGCTCAGGACTTGGTTGGAATCGTAATAGCAGCGCCCCCAGTTCGATCCCGGGTTGTAAAGGTTCTGCCAGTAGGGAAACGAGCTTGAGGTTTCCGAATTCGTACTATAAGTTCCGTAGTAGCCGCTGTTGTTGGTCATGCATTTGCCGAAGGTGTAGGCGATCTGTCCTTCCAGTCCTCCGCTGGTCCGCTTTTGCAACACGGCCTGTAACGCGTCATACCGCATGGTGCCGACCGAGGCCGTGTCTAAAACGTCTGCGAAGGAGTTAGGGCCGTAGCCGTTGCTCACACCGTCGAGGCCCCCATTCCAGCCGCCAATGAAGGGATCGGAACCCTTGTCGATCTGGTTTGGTAGCTTGCCGATTGTCTTCGCGGGCGCGCTAAGCTGCCCAAGGTCCAAGGGGACAACCAAGTGCGTGACTTTCTGACCAACGTAGCCGACTTGCGCAGTGAGTGTTTTATTGAATTGATGTTGGATCGAAAAATTCCATTGTTCGCCAATCGCCGGTTGGACGACTGGATCCCAGGCAAACATATTCGCGCCATTCACCGACTGCGGTTGCGGTTGAGCGCCACCACTGGCGCCGTCTTCCGTGACATACGGTGTGGCATCTGCAGAATAACTATTCGTTCCTCCAATTTGAGTTGGAGTATATGGCGGATTACGCGGCAGGCGTAGATTCGTGCCCGTGCCCTCTAAATAAGAGGAGACGCTGAATGCACCACGAATCACAGTTTCGCGATGGAGAAACTCGGGAGACCAGGAAAACCCGAAGCGCGGCTCGAAATTTCCCAAGTCTGCGTATCTGCTGTCATAGAGCCCTCTGCTAAATCCATTGCTGCCGACTATGCCGGTAGGGACCGCGCTGTTCCCGGGAAACTCAACGACCCCCGTTATCTTGTTGACATTGACCTGCCGGTTGTTGGTTTCTACCCATGGAGTACGCGCCTCATACCGCATGCCAAGATTTAAGGTCAGGGAATTAGAGATGCGCCAATCGTCTTGCACAAAACCGGCCAGCAGCCAATCCCTTTGGTGGAATCCGCCGCCCAGCGCGCCGCGCGCCACTGAGTCCGGCAATCCCAGAGCAAAGCTCGCACCCGGGTCTCCGCCAGTCACACCATCGCCGAGTTGGGATGTGTAACGATTCGTGAAGCCGATGTCGCCCAACACTCCCGCATTGCCGGGATAAGTGATATTCAGACGGTAGCGTCCCATCTGGTATCCGAACTTCACGTTGTGATGGCCATGACTCCACAGCGCATTGTCCGATATCTGCCAGACGGTAGAAGCGAATTTTTGAACGATGGTGCCGTTGCCAAACCCGCTGTAATTGCCATTGCCGCCTCCGTTGTTGGCTGCGCTGGTAAAGGTGATATTCGGCAATCCGGTAATACCCCCTTCGGTCACGCCGGCGATACCAGTCTGGGTCGCAAGAGCGGCAACCGATGGAGCGAAGGTGGTATTTGGACCAAACGGCAAAACGTAGTTCACGCCGATGCGGAACTCGTTGAGCAGGGAAGGGCTGAAAGTATGAGTCTCGTCAAAAGCGGTATTGTCGATATGTGAATTTCCTTACCCCGTGAATAGCGCCCGAAGAGCCGGTCCTTGGGAGACGCATTGAAGTCCACTTTGAAATCTTCCTGATCGTCGTTGTTCTGGCTTCCGTTAAGAACCACTTGGTTGTTCACCGCCGCGGTGCCAATCGCTGCCGGATAGAGGGACGAGCCCATAAGAACCTTGAACGCGTTATCCAGGCGATTTGCAGGAATGATGTTGTTAGCAAACGGTACCGGAGTTCCTGAAAGTACGCAGGGCGCGCCACTGATTCCCGTGCCTGCCTTGCAAGGATCGTAGATCTGTATACCGTTTGGGTTGGACGAGGTAGGCGTTAGCAGCGCGCTAAAGTCTCCGTTGCGTTCCGCCGCGGTCAATACGGTAATAAAGCTTTCCGCGGGGGGATGATCGAAGCGAGCGCCCTGATAATCTGCGAAAAAAAACAGCTTGTTTTTAACAATGGGGCCGCCGACGGTGCCACCGAACAGACTCCAACGCATCTGCGCCTTGGGAATCTCGGAAATACCATCGGGAATCCCCAGGAAACCGTTTTGCCAGGAGTTTGCATTGAGCTTGTCGTTCCGGAAAAATTCAAAGACATCGCCATGAAAGGCGTTCGTGCCCGATTTTATTGAGGCGCTGACGACGCCTCCCTGAAAATTGCCCGAATTCCGCGGAAGCGTTCTGGGTAATAACGTTAAATTCCTCTATGGCATCGGGCGACGGAGTAAAACCAACCGCGTTTTCCGAGACCTGATTGTCGTCCACGCCGTCGAGCAGGAAGTTGTTCGACTGCTCGCGATTGCCGTTGATATACGGACGCCCGCCGCCGTTGCCCGCGATCTGCTGTGAGGTTTGAGATCCGGTGTTCATCGTCTGCGGGTCAATGGTAAGCGCGCCCGGAGTGAGCAAGGTCAATTGCACGAAGTTGCGCGAGGCCAGCGGCAGATTGTCGTTGGTCTTGGCATCGATCAGCGTACCCAGTTGCGTAGTATCCGTCTGCAGCACTGGCGCCTCATCGACAACTTCCACTACTTGGTTCGCGCCCTTCACCTTAAGTTGGAAGGCAAAGCGGGCGACCTGGTCCAGCACCAGTGTGACCGCGGACTGCTCAGCCGTTTGAAACCCTGCCGCCTCCACCTTGATTTCATAGTTGCCGACGGGCAGGCGCTGGAGATTGAAGACGCCCACGTCGTTGGTTCGAGTCGGGTAGGAGGTGCCGCGCTCCACATCATGAGCCAGCACCGATGCGCCCACCACAGGCGCCCCCGAAGGATCGGTCACGCTCCCGGTGATGGTGGCCGTAACCTCCTGCCCCCAAGCAGGGCTCAAAGCGAGGAATGCCGCGAACATGCCTACGAACAGCACGAGAACGATCATCATGGATGCTTTCGACTGCGTCATTTTCGTCTCCTTGTCAATCCGTCGCCTGCCTGGGCCCACTATTAACCACCGACTACTCCTTCATCACTCCATACTGAAAACGAGGAGGCAGCTTCGCTCCATATTTCTCCGCCATCGCCAGCGTCAACGCCTGTGGCACGATAACGGAAGTGATTCCTTCCCATGGTTCCGGCACCGCCTCGATCGTTACCGGCAAGAATCTGTCTGAGGCCGGGCGCTCTTCAGTTCCGACCAGAATCACTCTGCCGCCGCGCGCGTGACAGTCATTTGCTAATTCGATTCCCAACTCGGCGGTTCGCCCCAGCGCCGAAATGATGGCGACATGCGATTCGTCAACATCAAGAAGCGGCCCGTGCCGGAACCCGCCTCCCGAATGCGCAGCAGCACGATGGCCAGTCATCTCGCGAATGCACAACGAGCCCATGATCGCGCCTCCGTAGGCTGGACCGCGCCCCACGAGTTCGATGTTCTTCGCCCCGCGACAAAATCTTTCCAGTTCTCCACGTAGACCAAATACTTTATCGAGCGCGGCGGCATAAGTTACGCCTACCCGCTCGGCATCTTCCCGCCATTCCCGCCCCACGATGTGGGAAGCGAGCACGATGCACGCGCCCGTAGCGTTGGTATAGGTCTTGGTCGCATTGCCATATTCCGGTCCTGCCAAAATTGGAAGTCTGATCTGCGCTAACGACCAGCATGCGCTTTTTTCGTTATTGCAAAGCAGGGCGATGGTTTTGTCGTTACTTTTTTTGCAAAGCCGTACAAGTTCCGCGCTCTCGCCGGAAGTGGTCAACAGAATGGAAACGGCAGGTTCGTCCCATACCGGCTTCGAGTAGTGCAGCCACTCACTCGCGTCCACTGTGTACGATGATCGCCCGCATGATTGCAGGAAAGAAGAAGCCGTAATAGAGGAGCAATAGGAAGCTCCCATTCCAACCAATACCACCGGACCCGCAGAAAGCGATAAATACCGGAGTTGTTCCAGCGCTTCCTTGATCGGGCGATCCTCATCGTAAGCCTGCAACAATCGAGCCAGACACTCCGGTTGTTCCCGACATTCCATTTCATAAATGGATGTCATGCTCCGGGTCAGCATCTCTTTTGGAGGCGCGACTCCTGCGATCCAGCGCGACTCCTGGCTCCACTGATTCTCCATAATTGCCCGGTGAATTTCGCAGCCACCGCTGCTATGCCGATGTTTGTAATGAATCGTTATGAACTATACAGTATTATGTTGTTGAGGTAAACATGTGGCCGATTTAGGTGTCCTTGGTCCACCTCGCGTGAATCCCGGATTCATTCTTCGCATTTCGTCGATCGCCGCACTGGGAGGCGTGCTCTACGGCTACGATATGGGCATCATCGCTGCCGCGGCGATCTTCGTGAAGCGGACATTTGCACTCTCCACGTTGATGGAGGAATGGGTCGTCAGCATCGTCCTGGTCGGGGCCATGATTGGAGCGCTAGTGGGAGGAGCGGTCGCCGATCGTATCGGCCGTCGCGCTACGCTGGTGTGGGCGGGAGGCATTTTTATTGTCGGTTCACTGCTGGCGCCTCTGTCCGCAAATGTTTTCGTTCTGATCGTGGCGCGCGCGATCATCGGAATCGGAATCGGTTTTACCTCGGTAACCGCGCCCGTGTATGTTTCCGAACTTGCCCCACCTCAGTCGCGCGGCATGCTTATCGGGCTTTATCAGTTTGCGTTGACTGTCGGCATCGTGCTCGCGAATCTGGCCGGCTACTGGCTCGCGGCACAACAGGCGTGGAGACTGATGTTCGGCATCGCCGTGGTGCCGACAATCTTCTTCCTAGCTGTCATTCTTGCCGTTCCAGAAAGTCCCCGCTGGCTGTTCGCGCACGGCCGCTCGAAAGACGCCGAAGCAGTACTGCATAGGTACACTGACGCCGTTGGAGCGCAACGGTTTCTCTACGATATCGAAGAGGGACTTAAGACGCCTATGGAACAGAACTGGAGCGCGCTCTGGAGTCCGGCCGTGCGAGGATCGCTTTTCATCGCATGTGGCCTTACCGTGCTGCAGCAGGTTACCGGGATCAATACCATCATCTACTACGGTCCACAAATTTTTGAGCTTGCGGGCAGCGCATCGCACGCCAATGCGATTTTCGCGACTCTGATCGTCTCTATCGTGAACGTGGTTGCGACAGTCGTGGGCATTGTGCTCGTCGACCGGATTGGGCGCAAACCACTGCTCTACGCAGGCGTGAGCGGTATGACCATCGCGCTCTTCGCTCTTTCTTTCGCGTTTGGACATCAGGGAATGCTGGGGTCGTCGCTGGGGTCGGTGGCGATTACCTGCCTGGTTGTCTATATCGCATGTTTCGCATTCAGTTTGGGGGCGATCGCCTGGATTCTGGTTGCTGAAGTTTTTCCGTTGCCCGTCCGTGGGCGCGGTGTCGCAGCTGGAACCTTGTTCTCAGGCATTGCAAACTTCGCCGTGTCCCTCACATTCTTATCCCTGATTAATATACTCGGCAGCGCCGGCACATTTGCGATCTATGGAACGCTCAGCATCGTTACCCTTATTTTCATACGATTTGTCGTACCCGAGACGCGCGGACGCGACTTGGAGAGTATCAGCCTTCCCCAGAAAGGCTGAGCCGGACGGTTCCAATTTTGTGCGTTTTTTAGACTGATTCGTCTGCTTTGCTCAACGCTAATCGAATCGCTCCTACCAATTGCGCGTCCTGCCCTAGGTTGCTAACAATCAGTTTGGGCTGTACGGGCTCGTTGTACTTATCCAGAAATCGCTGCGTGGAATCTCGTAAAGGCATGCTCATCCCAACTCCTCCGCCCAATATGAAAAGCGCGCAGTTTAGGACCAAAGATATGTTATAGACCGCATACGCCAGTACTTTCGCGGAGCGATTCAGTATACCCTCGGCATTCAAATCTCCAGCGCCGGCACGTTCAAAGATTTCCGTTGCGGTAAGGTTGCGGGTCTCAGCAACGCCATCTCCATTGTAAGAGCACAGCCACTGCTTCCGAATGCCTTCGCCGCCGATTACGCTCTCAAGCGATCCCGGCGTGCCTTGCGCCGCTGCCTCTTCCGGGGTGCCCGGAACGTGCATGTAGCCGACCTCTCCCGCAGTCCAATCCGTGCCACGGATCAACTTGCCATTGGCAAATACACCCGCGGCGATCCCCGTTCCAAGGGCAAGAAACACAAAATTACCGATGCCCCGCGCGGCCCCCCTCCAGTTCTCCCCGATCGCTCCCATCCTTACATCGTTCTCCACCACGGCAGGGATGCGCAATGCGGATTCGAGCAAGCTGCGAAGCGGGACGTCTTTCCAACCCCTTAGATAGGATGTCTCGACCACAACACCCGCATCGACATCAGTAATACCGGGCGCGCCCGCAGCAACAGCCAATAACGAACGGCGAGACACAGAAGCGTGCTCCAGCAGATGGTAGACACCCTTGCGGATTTGTTCGACAACCATGTCGGGAGAAGACGTTTTTTTGGTGGAAGTGGACCATTTGCCCAACACTGTCCCATTCATGTCGGCCAATGCAATTCGTAAATTGCTTGCACCTATATCCACGCCTACCACATTTCCATAGCCCGCGTTAATGCGAAGCGCAAAATTTTGTCGACTGGTGTTGGATTTACCATTAGATGCCTTCTCGACCAAGCCTTTCCTTACCAGAAAGGAAACAGCAGCCGAAAACCGAGAGGAGGACAAACCCGAGCGCTGCTCCAATATTTCGCGCGAGTCGAAGTCGTGGTCACGCAGCTGCTGCAGCACTTCGCGAGCGTCCATTTGCTTCAGCAAGTGCCGCTGCTGTACTCGTCGAGGAAAAGAGATGGCTGTAGGCGTCTTGGGCATGTCCAGAACAGATTGCTACCAAGACTAAGTTATCTTTCTTTATGAAGTCAGTCAAACGAGGGCCAAGCGGGGATTCGACAATCGTGTGGCAAGGGCTATTCTGATGTGCCTTATTAACTTGTCGAATCGGATGGCTGTAGCAGACCGAGTACGGCGGATTCGAGCACCGAATAAATCGCGCCCCACAACACGGCCGAATGACCCAGCGCTCCCAAGCCGACCCGCACAACTCCGTATTCACTTCCCTTCAAGAGGGCTTCCACCTCTTGTAATAGACGCGGATGGTTGCCGACTTCTCCTCCGAGCAAGATAACGCTGGGATTGAGAATGAGGGCTAGGTCCAGCACAATGTCAGCCAAAAGGGTGGCTCGTTGCTTAAGCAATCGTTTGGCCTCGGCATTTCCCGCGGCAGCCAGATCGAAGACGTCGGCCGCGCAGCTCGCCTTGGGATGTGTACGGGATCGCCGGCGATTAGCTTGCCAACTTTTCAAAATTCCTGCAGCACCCAACAGCTTTTCAAGCTTTCCATAATTGTGGATGCTGGGATGCTCCCTGGAAATGTTAGGTACGCGGAGATATCCAATCTCTCCCGCCGTCCATTGAGACCCACGATAAATGCTGCCATTTACGAAAATCCCAGCGCCGACGCCTTCGCCAATGGTTATAAAGACAAAATTCTTTTCTCCTTGCGCCGCTCCCCGATAATATTCGCCCTGGGCCGCAAGGTTGGTATCATTTTCTATCGTTACATTGCATTTAAACTCCCTGGCGACCAGGGCCCCGAAAGGTACGTTGCTCCAATCCTTCAGGGCGCTTAGCTCCATCACGACGCCTTCTTGCACATTGACGATGGCGGGCACGCCTACAACAAGTTGCAATAGTTGCTCTTCCGATTGACTCACTTTGCGCAGCAAGTCGCGCACTCCCTCGCCGATCCGCTGGCAAACTAAAGGAGGGCTCGACGACTTCCTCTCCAGTGAAACTCTTGCTTTTCCAATTTCCCGGCCGTCCAAGTCGGCAAGAAGGAAGCGAAGGGAGTCAGACCCGATCTCAACGCCCGCCACACAACCTCGCTCAGCCCGGAATCGCAATATGTCTGGCGGTCTGCCGCCGGTTGAATCTCCCTCGCCAATGGGTTCCACCAATCCCGCAAGCGCCAAGTGCGCTACGACATTTGTCACCGTCGGAGCGCTCAATCCTGAAGCTCGAACTAGGTCAGCCTTGGAGCACGGACCCGACTCGCGGAGTAGCTTCAATAAGATTTGAGCGTTGGTTTGGCGGAGTAAGGGAGGTCTTCCGATCCGCACGGGTTCTCTCATCACTGTGAAATCACCTGCGACCCTCGAGTCCATGGGCTGGATGTGATGTCCATTATGTTAAGGCAATTCACCGATTTCCGGCGGAACCCGATACTTTTGCAGCCCTGAGGCTTCCACATCCGGGGGAAATTTGAGACGGCTAAACCAGCCGTCTATGCATTGTAATGCTTAATAACTATCTTTGACGTACAATGTGCACGAATCGCCCTGAAACGCCTGCCTAGCGCGTTCGCAGGGCGACTCGTAAGCGGAGATGGAGGACTGATGCTACTTTCACAACTGGTTGAAGATTTCCGCTTTCGCCGTTGCTTGTTGGACGTAGCGGTCCTTGTGCTTGTTTTCACAAGCGCGAGCATGGCTCAGAGCTCCCAGCCTAAATTTAAGATCATTGCGCTAGCGGAGGCCGGTGGAATCCATCGGCCCTTTGTCGATGCCGCTAAAGTTTGGTTGCAAAAGCTGTCGGCCGAGAATGATTTTGTGGTCGACTACATCGAGAATACTGACAAGATTAACGACGCATTCCTCGCTCAGTACCAGGTATTCGTCCAACTGAACTACCCTCCTTATGGCTGGACACCGACAGCCGCAACCGCATTCACAAAATACATCACAGAAGGCCGAGGCGGATGGATTGGATTCCATCACGCGACTTTGCTTGGAGAATTTGACGGATACGGGATATGGCCTTGGTTCTCCGAGTTCATGGGTGGAATCAGATTCACCGACTACATTCCGAAGTTCGCCAACGCGAACGTCGTTGTCGAAGATCCTTCGCATCCTGTGATGAAGAATGTGGCAGCGTCCTTTGTGGTGAATCAGGAGGAGTGGTACACGTACGACAAATCGCCGCGTCCGAACGTTCATGTCCTGGCGCGAGTCGATGAAGCCACGTATTCGCCGGACACTCGCACGAAGATGGGGGATCATCCTGTGATCTGGACAAACGAGCACTTCCGGGCTCGAAATGTTTACATTTTCATGGGCCACCATCCTGAGCTGTTTCAGAATTCCGCTTTCACAACAATTTTTAAAAATTCCATTTTTTGGGCAGCCCACCAATGAAGCGTTGCTCAGTTTTTCTAATCTTGTTTTTAGCAGTTCTGTGCAGTGCCATCCCTAGCGGCGCTCAGCAACCTCGGTTCAAGGTGCTCGCCTTCTATTCAACGAATGTTGAACCCGACCACGTACAGTTCGCGGAGGCCGCGCTTAGGTTCTTTGCCTCACGCGCAGCCGCCGACAATTTTACATTTGACTCAACCACCGACTGGGATCATATCAATGACGCATATTTAAAAACGTACCAAGTGGTAGTTTGGCTTAACAACTCTCCTACAAAAGAAGAACAAAGGCGCAGCTTTCAGCGCTACATGGAAAGTGGTGGCGCATGGTTGGGTTTTCATTTCTCCGGATATAACGACAAGGATACGAACTGGCCATGGTTCGTCGATTTCTTAGGCGGGGCAGTATTCCATATCAACAGCTGGCCGCCATTACCAGCGAAGCTCGTCGTCGATGACCGAACTCATCCCATCGCCAGAGGAATCCCGGACGCCTTTGAATCGCCGGCCAACGAGTGGTACATGTGGAAGCCGAGCCCCCGCCTCAATAAAGATGTGCGAGTCCTGGTTACATTTGATCCTTCAAATTATCCACTTGGACTGAAGGACGTTCTCAGCGGTGGTGACGTCCCCGTCGTTTGGACAAACACGAAATACAAAATGATTTATATGAATATGGGGCACGGAGACAAGATCTTCACGAGTCCCATTCAGAATAAGCTCATCGACAATGCCACAAACTGGCTTGGCATGGGAGCTACCGATGCAGCCTTTCCGCCGGCGAGCGGAACGGAAATCAGTCCTCGCGGCATCGCTTTAAATTCTGCAACTCACAAGGTGTATGCGGTGAATACCGCTGCGGGCACTGTGACCGTGCTGGGAAACGCCGGCCACTCCCCTGCTGAGATAAAGGTGGGAGTGGAACCCGAAGCGATCGCAGTGAATCCGGCCACGAACCGCGTCTATGTGGCCAACTCGAGCAGCAGCAATGTAAGCATAATCGATGGAGCAACCGATCAGGTCGTTGCAACCGTAAACGTTGGAGATCTTCCCTACGTGATCGCAGCGAATCCGATAACCAACAAGGTGTATATCTCAAGAACCTTCAGCAACACGATGACCGTCATTGACGGAGCAACGAATGTGGCGAGCATTCTGAAAGTCGGCATGCAGGCAGATGCGATCGCCGTGAATCCCGCAGCAAACCGCATTTACCTAACAAGTTATGAGAGTAACAACGCGACCGTAATCGATGGCGCGAACGACAGCATAACAACGGCGGCTGCGGGCACCCACCTCTGGGGAATTGCGGTGAATACTACAAGCAACAAAGTCTATCTGAGCAATACGGGCAGTTCGAATGTCACCGTGCTTGATGGGAAAACGAATGCCACGGCGTTGGTGAATACCGGGGATATCCCTTGCGCGTTGGCTGTGGATTCTTCGACCGGCCGAGTCTATGCGGTGAACTACGGAAATGATAGCGTGACCGTGATTGACGGCGCCAGCAACTCAATTGTTACAACAGTAAAAGTGGGTTCACGCCCTCAGGCGATCGCGGTTGACCCAGGAAATCACAAAGTGTACGTCGCGAATACCCACGATAATACTGTCTCTGTCATTGATGGCGAGAGCAACTTAGTGGCGACGACGATAAAGGCCGGTAACGGGCCTTACGCAATTGCCGTGGATAGTGCGACCCATACGGCTTTCGTGCAAAACATGTCTGGGCCGGGTGTGACGGTCATCGATGGTCAAATGCTCTCGACAAGTCCGTCCAACTAAGATTCGCAGGAGAGACAGTATGTGGAAACTCTTCATATTTGTAACACTTGCGCTGACCATGTGGGCGCAGGAAACACACCCCATCCTGGCGCTGGGTTCGCCTGCGCCAAACTTTGAACTCCCGGGTGTTGACGGAGCGACTCATAAGCTTGCAGACTACTCCGCAAGTCAAGTTCTCGTAGTGGTATTCATTTGCAACCATTGTCCTATCGCGCAAATGTATGAGCAGCGGGTCGCGCAACTTTGGGCGGACTATAAAGATCGCGGCGTTGCCGTGGTCGCGATTCAACCGAATGATCCAAAGGCCATCACCATCGATGAACTGGATTCCTCTGACATCAGCGACAGCCTCGATGAAATGAAGATCCGGGCCCAGTACAAGCATCTGACTTACCCGTACCTTTACGATGGCGAAACACAGTCGGTCACGGATGCTTACGGCCCACAGGCCACGCCGCACGCATTTGTTTTCGACCATGATCGCCGTCTTCGTTATGAAGGTCGTATGGACAATAGCTACCGCGCCGAACTGGTCAAGACTCACGAAGCACGCGATGCCATCGATGCTCTCCTGGCGCATCGAGAAGTAGTAGTTACGCATACCGGCGTTTTCGGTTGTTCGACCAAGTGGAAAGAAAAACAGGCCGCACGTCTGGAGACGCTCCGGAAAATCGAATCGCAACCAGTCCAACTGGAGATGGCATCGGCCGCGGACTTGAAGACGCTGCGAACGAATCCCACGCACAAAACTTTATTGGTCAGTTTTTGGGCCACATGGTGCGGCTCATGCATTCACGAATTCCCAGATTTCGAAGACACCTTCCGGATGTATGGTGTGCGCGACGTCGAGTTAGTCACCGTGGCGGCCAATATGTCGGACGAAAAGAACACCGTAATGCGTGTGCTCGAGAAAATGCATGCCACAAGTCGCAATCTGTTATTTGCTTCGGACGATACTGCCGCACTGCAAACTGCCTTTGACCCGCAGTGGGAGTCGGCGGTGCCCTATACCGTCTTGATTAGTCCTGATGGAAAAGTGCTCTATCAGAAACAAGGCTCTGTCGATATTTTGGAATTGAGAAGAGCTATCCTGGCGAGCTTGCCATCGGACTACGAAGGGTTCAACAAGTACTGGACCACACCATTAAGTATTTCCCGCGATGCCCGAGCTGCAACGCAACAACTGCAAACAAAACCTTATGAGAAATAACATTCGATGGAGCTTTGCATTGAGCGTGGCCGGGTTGACACTTGTACTGCTGGCAACGACCGCAGCCTGGGCTGGAGACGCTATACCGAAAGCCGCATGGCGACGCCCGCTCGGCCTTCCGCTTGTGAAACCAGGTGTTACTCGAGTACCCGGCAATATTGATGATGGGTTTTGGCAAGGCGCGCCAGTGGGCGGTTTTGGGTCTGGAACGTTCTCGCGCACTTATCGGGGAGACTTCGCCCGCTGGCATATAAAAGCGGGAGTTCATAAATACGCGCCCGTTTATGCCAATCAATTTGCCATGTTTCAGCAGACTGAGGGCGAGGCGCAAGGCACGGCGCGAGTGCTAATGACGGATCATCCCACCGACAGAGCGCTCGCAAGCTGGCAATGGGACTACCCAGTGGGCGCGGGGGAGTATGCAGCGCTGTATCCGAAGTCTTGGTACGACTACAAATGGGATAAATTTCCCGCCCATGTTGTGCTCGAACAGTTTTCTCCCGTGTTGCCCAATAATTATCGCGAGTCAAGCTATCCCGTTGCCGTTTACCGCTGGCATGCGGAAAACCGTACTAAGCACGTAGTTACGGTTTCCGTTTTGCTCTCATGGACGAACATGGTCGGTTGGTTTCGTACCTTTACCCGGGATTTTCAAGGTGCGCCCAGTCAGGGGAATCACAATCGATTCGTAAGCGAGAATGTCGACGCTGGAACGATGAAAGGCGTGGTGTTCGACCGCAACCGCGCGAGCGCTGCTCCGCGCGAGGCTGACGGACAATTCGCGCTCGCGGCATTGGAGTCGCCAGGCGTCGAAGTGAGTTATCAGGCCACGTTCCCGTCCGAAGGAGATGGAAAAGTCATTTGGACGCACTTTGCCAAAGATGGCCGGCTGTCAAACAGCGATCTCTCCTGGGTAAGCGATAGTGAAAAGTTAGCGGGAGCCATCGCTGTGCGCTTTACTCTTCAGCCTGGAGAGAAGAAAGTCGTTCCCATGGTAATCGCATGGGACTTCCCGGTCGTAGAGTTTGGCGAGGGTCGCCAGTGGAATCGCCGCTATACGGATTTCTATGGAACCAGCGGGAACAACGCCTGGGCCATCGCACGCGATGGATTGCGTAATGCCTCCGCATGGAGCGACGCCATCGATGCATGGCAGGCTCCATATATCAATGATGAAAGCAAGCCTTTATGGTATCGAGGCATGCTCTTCAATGAACTTTACACGCTGACAGATGGAGGATCGTTCTGGGGCCGTCCAGTGGGCGACGATAGCAAAGCTCCTCCTTCCTTTGCATTACTGGAATGCTTCGACTATGCGTATTATGGAACCTTGGATGTGCGCTTCTATGCGTCGATGCCGTTATTGAAGTTCTGGCCCGACATCGACAAGCAGGTTCTGTGCGAGTTCGCCGATACCGTTCCGAAGGAATGGTCTGAAAAAGGTCAGTGGGTGTGGAAGTCCCAACTGACGGGCGAACCCATCTTGCACATGCGAAAAAAGAAAGGCGCTGTGCCGCACGATCTCGGCGTTCCCGAGGGAGATCCTTTCATCGCCGTAAATGAACCCGGCTGGCAGGATACAAATGATTGGAAAGATTTGAATTCAAAATTTGTTTTGATGGTCTATCGCGACTACGTCCTCACAGGAAGTAAAGACACAACGTTTCTTCGCCAGATGTGGCCGGCCGTGCGGGAGGCCATGGTTTATCTGCGGCAATTCGATCGCGGCGGCGGCATTCCTGAAAATGGTGGGTACCCCGATCAAACTTATGATTCGTGGGTGGTGCGAGGTGTAAGTGCATACTGCGGCGGCCTATGGCTCTCGGCATTGCGCGCCACCGAGGAGATAGCGCACACACTAGGCGAGACCAACGCGGCCACGGAGTACCACGAACTATTTCTTAAAGCGCAAAAGACCTACGTTGAAAAACTTTGGAACGGACATTATTTCCGCTATGACACGGACAGCGCATATCGCGACAGTGTTCAAGCCGATCAACTGGCCGGGCAATGGTACGCCAACATGACTGGCCTGGGGGATTTGGTACCTCACGAGATGCAGTTGGCAGCATCCAGAAAAATATTCGACTTCAACGTCATGAAATTTGGCGGCGGAGAAATGGGGGCGGCCAACGGCATGGCCGCGGATGGCTCAATTATTCACGATAACGAGCAAGCGCCGGAAGTGTGGGTAGGAACCAGCTTTGGATTCGCCGCGCTCCTGCTCAGCGAAGGCATGCGGGATGAGGCTTACCGCACAGCCTGGGGTTTGTACCATGTGATCTACGAGAGCAAAGGATATTGGTTCCGCACTCCAGAAGCGTGGGACGTGAACGGAAATTTCCGGGCATCAATGTACATGCGTCCGGCCGCGGCGTGGGCGATGGAAATGATCGCGCAGCCTCGCGTTGAAACTCTGCCGGTCACGCAGCCCCTTCCGCGCACAACTGGCGATGCAAGTAAGTAAAATGCCTGCCGAGGAAAGTTTGTTTTTCAGTCCGGTCGAAGCTCGATGGGAGTTCGCTCTGCTGTAAGTCGCTCGATCCCACCTTCCCCAGAGCAAACAGGCGAGTGCTGTGAACGACGAGCGCTATTAGCGAGGCAGGCTGCAGAAGTCCTGATTTTGAACGGGTGCTACTCTCATTTCTGTTAAAGTTTTCCGGTTGGCAAATCCGGCAGCGAGGGCGGGTACTCTTTATGATCAGAATGTCTTCATTATTCCAACCAGGTACATCCCAGAGATGGCTACGGGACGGGATTGCTCTTTTCATGCTCGGTACTGCCGCCCACGCACAGACCGCGCCGCTTACTCCGGACGTTCCTTCCAAGTTTGAGGAGCCAACCGCATCGTATGACTACGTCAAACGGGAAGTAATGATTCCCATGCGGGATGGAGTAAAGCTGTATACAGTGATCGTCGTGCCCCGGAGCGCAGTTGCAAAAAGCTCGCCGATTATTCTCACCCGCACTCCGTACAACGCTGCCAAACGGGCGGAACGCTTTCAGTCTCCGCACATGCTCGCGACCCTGCCTCAGGGCGATGAAGTGTTCGTCGCTGATGGCTATATCCGCGTCTTTCAGGATGTCCGCGGCAAATACGGCTCCGAAGGCGACTATGTGATGACGCGGCCTTTGCGCGGGCCGCTGAATTCGAGCGCGACCGATCACTCGACTGACGCATACGACACCATCGACTGGCTGGTGAAAAATGTTCCGGAGAGCAACGGCAAAGTTGGAATGCTGGGAAGTTCTTACGAGGGCTTCACCGTGGTGATGGCTCTGGTCAATCCTCACCCGGCTCTGAAAGTCGCGGCACCCATGAGCCCGATGGTCGATGGCTGGATGGGCGACGACTGGTTTCACTTTGGAGCGTTTCGGCAGACGAATTTCGATTACTTCATCGAACAAAACTCGGCGCGAGGCGCAGGGCATCCAGTCCTTCGACAGGGACATGAAGATTACGAAAATTTTCTTCGTGCCGGCTCGGCGGGAGATTTCGCAAAGGCCGGAGGCTTAGACCAACTACCCTGGTGGCACAAAACCGCGGAGCATCCGGCCTACGATGCGTTCTGGCAAGAGCAGGCGCTGGATAAAACAATGAGCGAACAGCCGCTCAAAGTTCCAACCATGTGGATCCAAGGTTTGTGGGACCAGGAAGACATGTGGGGCGCGATCCACTGCTATTTGGCAGTCGAGCCAAAGGACACGCGCAATGACATGAATTTTTTAGTGATGGGTCCGTGGCGGCACAGCGGGGTCAACTATGACGGTTATTCGCTGGGGCCGCTGAGGTGGGAGGGTGACACCGCGCTGCAGTTTCGTCGCGACGTGCTCAAGCCGTTTTTCGATCAATATCTTAAAGACGGCGCGCCGAAGGCAGACACTCCGCCGGTGCTCATCTATAACACCGGCGAGAATCATTGGGATCGGCTGAAATCCTGGCCGCTGGCGTGTGAAACTGGTTGTGCGGCGAAGTCCAAGCCGCTCTATCTGACCGCGGGCCTGGGTTTGTCGTTCACTGCTCCCAGCGGACACGATGTTAAGTCGAGCGCAGGCGCGCAAGACTACGATGAATATGTTTCCGATCCCAGCAAACCCGTGCCTTACCTGCCGCGCCCCATTACTTTTTCTGATGGCGATGCGTGGCGGCGCTGGCTGCTGGTCGATCAACGCTTTGTCGCCGACCGTCCCGACGTGTTGTCCTATACAACACCGGCCCTAACCGAGCCTGTGCGCATCAGCGGCGCGCCGGTGGTGAACCTCGTTGCATCGACCAGTGGCACGGATAGCGACTGGGTGGTGAAACTCATCGATGTATATCCAGATGAAGTGCCGAGCCAGCCGGAGATGGGCGGCTATGAGCTGAACATTGCCATGGATATTTTTCGGGGCCGATATCGCGAGAGTTTCGAGACCGCGAAGCCGATCGCTCCAAACGCGCCGCTGCCTTACAAGTTTATTCTGCCCACGGTGAATCACGTCTTTCTGCCCGGTCACCGAATCATGGTGCAGATCCAGTCGAGCTGGTTTCCTCTGTACGATCGAAACCCGCAGACGTTTGTGACAAATATCTTCTTTGCCAAATCGCAAGACTACGTGAAGGCGGTTCAGCGCGTTTACCACGTGACGGGCGTGTCCAGCTTTATCGATCTGCCCGTGGTTCCCTTACAGTAGCTGTCATTGCTTATTGACATCTACGTAATAAAAATCGGTTGCCACCTCAAACTGGTCTTTGGTTAGCGAAGTCTGCATCGACTGCCAGTTCGTTGTCGGACGAATAATCTGCCAGTGGTCTGGTGAACCCACGCGCACCGGCATGGAGAAGTCTTCTTCATCGGCACTCCACTTGTACATCACCATCCCCGGAGCTTCACCAAACAGCAGTTCCAGGCGAGGAATCTGCGTGTGCCGCAAGTATTGATCGAAGATCGACGTCAAATTCATACCCGTCTGCCGATTGAAATATGAAACCACATCGTCTGTCGTAATGTTCCGGTATTTGAACTGTTGGTAAAAATTGTAAAGAAGGGTCCACCATTTCGCGTCGTCGTCCACCACGCTGCGCAGTGTGTTCAGCATCAGCGCGCCCTTGAAATATTGATCTTCCGTGGGCTCCGCATTGACGCCGCGCTCAGCAACGATGGGGCGGAGGTTGTAGATTTTCGGCCGATAGCCACTCAGATACTTGATGGCATCAGCTTTACCCCAGCGGTATTCCACATAGAGGCTTTCGAGATAGGTGGTCCACCCTTCGTGAATCCACATGTCTGCCGGATCGGTGGCAGTGATGCTGTTGCCGAACCACTCGTGCCCACTCTCGTGAATGATGATGAAGTCGAATCGCGGGCTGATTCCGACGCCGGTCCAATCCTTGCCTAGATAACCATTTTGAAATAGGTTGCCATAGGTTACGGCGCTTTGATGTTCCATGCCGGAGTAAGGCGCTTCGATCAGCTTGTACCCATCCTCGGCAAAGGGATAAGGACCGAAGTAGTGCTGGTAGGCCTCGATCATGCCTTTGGCCTGCGCGAATTGCGTCTTTGCTTTTTCGAGGTCCTCAGGCAAAGCGTAGAAATCCAGATTCAGATCGTCGAGCTTGTCGGAGAAGTGAACGTAGTTTCCAATGTTTAGCGAGACGTCGTAATTATTAATGGGATAGTGGACATGCCAGTCCCACCGTGTGTATCCATCGCCCAGATCAGTTTTTCCGACAAATTTTCCATTGGAAGCGTCGACTAAGCCATTAGGAATGGCGACGCTGACGTCCATGCTCTCGACCTCATCTTGCCACTGGTCCTTGTTTGGCCACCAAACGCTGGCGCCGATGCCTTCACAGGCAGTGTTGATCCAGTCGTGCCCGGAGGTGTCTTTTTTGAACGTGATCCCGCCAAAGCGGCCTGTCTCGAGCGGATGACCGGAGTAATAAAAATCGATGGAATAAACCTCACCGTTGTGCAGCATTTCTGGAAAATCGATGAAGACCGCAGCAGTATCGCGCTGATATTTGAGCGGGACCGTGCCGTAGAGGATTTTGTCGATGTTCAGTGTGTCGCTCAAATCGAGCTGGATGCGTGTGTCGTCTTTGAGCATCCTAAAGCGAATCGTGTTCTTGCCGCTGATGAATTTCTGAACTGGATCGACGCGGATATCGAGATGGTAGTAGAGAAGATCGTTGTTGGCGCGGTATGGGCCGTAGGCGCCGCGCAGCATTTCGAAACGCGTGGGAATGGGAGCACCGGCATCGTTTGGCCGGACGTGAGGCTTCGGCTTGTCCTCAGCCGCGGCGGTTTTGGGCGACTCCTGCTTCGTCGTTTGGGCAGACAGCAGCGTCGCGGTCCCAACGCAGAGAAGGAAAAGGATCCCTATCCGAGATCGAATCGATGATGATTGCATGGTCCTATCCTATCGCGCTTTCGATCAGCCGATCATTCACATCGACGCAACTTCAGCCAACATCGAGAATGACTGTTCTCCGGCTGTCAAGCTGATTGGAGATATTGAAGAGATACTCGGCGCGCGCGACTTCTCGCCAACTGCTACTTTGAACCTGTCTACATCTTTCTCCTTATTAAGCCGAGCCCGCACGAATTTTATTTTCTGAGTGATTGGGCAAAATATGGAGTATATTCTGCAGAAAGGTGAACCGCGGATTTGGAGGGTAGTTGGTAAATTGTGCTAAACATGAAGTTATGAGGCCGCGAGATGGCTGCGGGCTCCCGGCCTAGCCGATGGGGAATCTGCCACGAGCGTAAGAGGTGCCGGTGGTATAACAAGAAAGCAGATCAACTTAGTTGGCTTGTTATTGGGAGAGGAACCTTTTCTACCTACTTATTCCTCTTGCTGGCCGTCTTCCTAACCTCCCTCATTACGGTTGCACAGACTCCTGATGCGATCCGTCGTACCCTCATTCATGGCTTTATCATTACGGCTCGGGGACAGCCGGTGGCCGACGCTACCGTGGAGGTACGGGATCTCCGCGGCATAAAAATAGCGACAGGCTTAACGGACACTACCGGAAGCTTTGCGATCACTACAGTTGCGAAATCCGGCGAATACGTGCTTCTTGCAGCAAAGGAGCTACAGATAGAAGATGCGCGGATTACTCTCGATCAGCCAGATCACGAAGTGACAATCGCATTGCCGACTGCCTCGGCGAATGCCGTAGCGACACCGCAGCAGACGTACACGATTTCTCTGCATGAGTTGCGTGTACGGGACAAGGCCCATGCGCATCTGAAATTGGCGCAGGAGAAGTTCAGCAAGTTGAACTTTGCCGGAGCTGAGCGGGAGATCAATCAGGCGTTGCAAGTCGATTCGACTTGCGCCGAAGCATTCTCCATGCGGGCTCTGCTGCGACTGGCTGCGAGAGATTTCAACGGAGCGATTGAAGACGCGACGCGTTCTCTCACCTTTGACCCTGGTGCGGCGGCTGCCTACTTGGCGCTGGCGACAGCGTACAACTCAGGAGGGGAGTTCCAGAAGGCCGAAGCGGCCGCGCAGTGGGCCCTCGCGATGCGTCCTGATTTCTGGCAGGGGCGACTGGAGCTGGCCAAAGCTTTTTATGGGCAGGAGCGATTCGTCCTGGCGTCGCGCGAGTTGGACGAACTGAACAAGGATTTTCCCGACGTGCATCTGCTGCGCGCGAACATTCTGGTGCGCCTCAATCGCGGTGAAGAAGCCGCGAAGGAGTTTAGCCAGTTCTTGCGTGAAGCGCCCAACGATCCCCGCACGGAGCAGATCGCGCTAATTGTGAGGCGGCGAGCGGGACGAGCACATTGACTTCATCACGATAAGGGCAAAACCCGCGCCCTGCCTGGATCCAGGGCCTTTCTTCTCCAACAACTTTTCCGTACTGCGCTGAACATTACTGTGTGAGCATTAAAAATTCCGATCCGTAGGAGCAATTTTATTTAATAATCTCTATTGACATACTAGACATACTAGATTATGTTTTTGGCAACGGAGACCGATGTTGTTCATGGAATCCTCGACATTTAGCTAGCCATGCCCACCCCCAATCTTGCGTTGCGATTTTGTATCCGGACCTGGCGCGCGCTTTAAGCAGCGCTTGGTCAATGGAGACTGAAACGGCAACCGCGTCGTGAAGTGCCGTCTCTGAGACCCGATCCAGATGTATGGAAGTGCATTTGTCGAAGCAACCTTAATCTTAATTACCAGTAAACAAATAGACGTACTTTAGTAAGAACATTAGAGAGAAGAAAAGAATATGACGAACTTGGGGCGGTCACTGCTCTCGGTTGTATCAGTCCAGGCGCATGCCGCCGTACTTTACTCGCGAAGGGACTATTCGCCGGCTCCTTGCACCGACAAGCACAACGGGCCTCAGTATGTCCGGTTTGTCCTGGATAGGATCGTCCGCAAACATTTGTGGCTATGGGCAGCGCTGATTGCCGGCATGATGGCCCCGGCCCTGCAGGCGCAGATCGTTGAAACCGGCACCATCACGGGTGTGGTGCGGGACAAATCGGGAGCCGTCATTCCTGACGCGAAAATCAGTATCAAAAGCACCGCGACCGGGATCAATGACAATACGGCCACGGACTCTCAAGGCCTGTTCGTCTCCCCACCACTGGCTCCGGGTGACTATACAGTCCTGTTCGATGCTGCCGGTTTCGGCAAAGTGCAGGAGAACGTGCGCCTAGAGGTAGGCCAGCGCGTCGCGGCAGACGCGGTCCTGGCAGTAGGCCAGAACACGCAAACAGTAACGGTCGAAGCGACCAACGAGCTTCTGGAAACAGAAACTTCAACCGTCTCTAACCTCCGTACTGAAGAAGCGGTAAAAGATCTTCCACTCAACGGCCGAAACTTCGCTGAGTTGCTGGGCTTGGGTGCAGGGGTGATTCCCGCGCAAACCCAGATCGTGAGCATCCCGTACACCCAGCAGCGCGGCCCGTCGTCCTACGCCTTCAACGGGCTCCGTTATCAGGAAAACCGGTTGCTACTGGATGGCATCGGCGACAACGAAAACCACAACGGTCTTGCCGTAGTTATCTTTCCCCCCATCGACGCGGTACAGGAATTCTCCGAAGAAACCAGCGACGCCGATGCCCGCTATGGCCGCGGAAACGCAGGAACGATCAATTTGGTCTACAAGTCCGGCACCAATCGCTACCACGGAGAAGTTTTCGAATTTCTGCGCAACTCGGCTCTGGACGCGAGAAATTACTTTGACACCGCGGCGAAACCAGGTTTCCGGATGAACGAGTTCGGGGCAACATTTGGCGGACCTCTGTTCCACCGCGACAATCCGAAGACGTTCTTTTTCGCCGATTACTCCGGTCAGCGCACCCGCCAAGGCTTGACGGACGTAGACACCGTGCCAGACTTTAAACTCACGCCGACCGGGTACGATTTCTCCGCCTACACCCAGACCATCAAGAATCCGGTGACCGGAGTTCCATACGTCAACAATTTCATTCCACTCAGCGACGTAAACTCTGCGGGCGCAAAAATTCTTAATCTCTATCAACAATACGCCTCGCCCAATATTGGAGGCACGACGACGGCGAACAACTTCCTGTTCAACCCCACCCGCGGGGTCACGGAAGACGCCTTCGACGTGAAAGTCGACCATCGCTTCTCCAACGCCGACAGCGCCTTCATCCGTTACAGCCAGGCCCGAGACAGCATCTCGCAGCCCGGCATCCTACCGGTACCGTTGGTAGGAACAGTCATCTGCGGACCCGCACAGGACCCTGCACATCAGGCGGTAATCGGCGAAACACACATCTTCTCGCCGACCACCATCAACTCGGCGCGCTTCGGCTGGTCTCGATTCTTTGTTTACGCCGAGAACTGGGATGCCGGGCTGAATCTTCCGATGCAGCTCGGCATTCCGGGCGTAGATATTACGGGCGATCGAAACTCCGACGGCTTACCCGTGATCAACTTCGCGGGAGCCACCGCAATCGGTGATGCCGGCAACAGTCCCACCCACATCGGAACCAATAATTATCAGTTCGATGACAACATCAACCTGGTTCGCGGCAAACACTCGCTCGATATCGGTTTCGAATTAGTCAAACTCCAATACAACATGTTCCAGACCGCCGACGAGCACGGCTCGTTTTCATTCGGCACGGTCTATAGCGGCCTGACGTGGACCGATGCTCTCTTCGGAGCCCCAAAGACCGGGGTATATGCATTTCTAAATAACGGAGGATTCGGATTCCGGCAGACGGATCTGTCTTTCTACGCGCAGGACAACTATAAGGTCAGCAGCCGCCTCACGTTGAACCTGGGCATCCGCTACGAAAACTTCCTGGGATGGCCTTGGAACGAAGTCCAGAACCGCATGTACAACTTCGTCCCCAGCCTTTCGACGACTCAGCTTTTCCAAGTAGGCACGCACGGAGTGCCCTCCAGCGGTGTGAGCGGCAACAACACGAACTTTATGCCGCGCCTGGGATTTGCGTACAAGGTAACGAATAAAACTGTCTTCCACGCGGGATATGGACTTTATTATTCGGCGCCTAACGTTACGAATTCAAGCGGCCTCTCCAACAATGCGCCGGCGATCAATTACTGGGCGTTTAACAACTCCTCGGTTTACGGAGCCAATGCCACAAATGGCACGCCTTTCAACTTCGCCTCCGATGGATTCGTCCACACTCCAGCAACCGACGCGAGCAACCTTCCGGCGGGACTACCGGTCTACGCCCAGGATCCTCAAGCCAAGACGCCTTACAGCGAACAATGGCATGTGACGATTCAGCAGCAGGTTCTGCCCACGACCACGGTCAGTGTCGCTTACGTCGGAACGCGTGGAATTCATCTCGACACTCTGGACGATATCAACGCCGGTTCACCGGGTACCACAAACATTACGGTGAATCGTCCTTATCCCTTCTTTGCCCAGATAAACCAGCTTCAGACAGATCAGCTCTCCAGCTACAACGCCGTGCAGGTATCGGCCGAGCGCCGAGCGCGCGGGTTGAGCTTTCTTGCTTCTTACACCTATAGCCATGCGCTCGACGAAAATACGAGCAGCCCCGGAGCTGTCGTGAATCCGTACGACATCCACGCCGATTACGGCAATTCCGACCTTGATGTTCCTAATCGCTTCGTCGCCAGCGCGAATTATGAACTTCCGTTCAGAACTTCGGGAAGGCTAAACCATGCAGTCGGCGGGTGGCAGGTGAACGCAATTCTGCAATATTTCGACGGAATACCGTTTTCCGTTACCTCCGCGAACGGAGTGGGCGATGGCTTGACACCGCGCGCAGAATTTATCGGCGCGAGTGGGAATGGCTCCTTGTCGCCTGACAAGCGGAACATTCACGAGTGGTTCAATACCTCAGACTTCGTCAGTATTCCACTGACCGGCCCACTCGCCAACGGACAGTGGGGCAATTCCGACCGCAATATTCTGCAGGGCCCGGCAACGAAGAACGTCGATTTTTCGCTCTTCAAGAATCTGCAGGTGGCCGAATCGAAAGCACTACAATTTCGCGGCGAGTTCTTTAACCTCTTTAATACGCCACAATTCAACAATCCGTCCGCGACCGCTCCAAGCCCGGCGCCGACGGCCACAACACTGGTGCCGAACATCGCCTCGTCTCCTGCATTCGGAACGATCTCATCGGCAGGTTCCCCCACGACCTTCCAGCGAATTTCGCGGGAGATCCAGGTGGCGGTGAAGTTTACGTTCTAACAACGCTTTAACCGATTCATCTGCGAATGACTTTGATCAATAGGAGTGGTATGAGAAAAAACAGCGCATTGAAAGTGTTGACGTCGGTATTAATCCTTGCAATGGGTGCGGGGCCCGCACTCAGCGCGCAAGAGGCTCAGCCATATCAGGGAGTTGTCGGCAGGACTCTCGCCGAGTCCAAAGAATGGTGGCCGGAACCTGTGAAAGCGCCTGCCGGCGCCCCCAACGTTGTTTGGATCCTTTTGGATGATGTAGGCTTTGGCGCTACCGCCTCATTCGGTGGGATCATCAATACTCCCACGTTCGATGCTCTCGCCGCCAATGGTTTGCGCTATACGAACTTCCATACCACCGCCATCTGTGCCCCAACCCGCTCCGCACTGTTGACTGGCCGCAATAGCGCCTCTGTCCACGAATCAGGATTTTCCCACACGATTATGTCCGCCGGATTCCCCGGCTGGGACGGCAGAGTTCCTGCCACGGCTGGCACGATTGCAGAAATTCTTCGCGATAACGGCTACAACACATTCGCGGTTGGCAAATATGGCGTGACCCCTGACGAAGAAGCTACCGATGCCGGCCCATTCGACCATTGGCCAACCGGAAAAGGCTTTGACCACTTCTTCGGATTTCTTGGCTCGCAAACCGACCAATACAAGCCCGACCTGGTGGAAGATCAGGCCCACGTGCATCCTGACGGCCGCCATTTAAGCGCTCAAATCACCGATAAGGCTATCTTTTATATTGACCGTCAGAAGAAGGCAGCTCCCGACAAGCCTTTCTTTCTCTATTACGCGCCCGGCGCAACTCATGCTCCGCACCAGGTCGACAAATACTGGAGCGATCAATACAAGGGCAAGTTCGATAAGGGCTGGGACGCTTTCCGCACGGAGGTTTTCGAACGCCAGAAAAAACTAGGCATCATCCCCACCAATGCGATACTTCCCGATCGCAACCCGAACATCAAGGCCTGGGACCAATTGTCGCCGGACGAGAAAAAGCTTTATGCCCGCTTCATGGAAATCTATGCGGGCTATCTGACTTACACGGATTATGAAGTCGGCCGTTTGATCAATCACTTGAAAGAGATCAACCAGCTGGACAACACGCTTGTTTTCGTTATGCTCGGCGACAACGGCGCAAGCAAAGAAGGCACTTTGAACGGAGTCATCGATCAGGGCTTCGTACGCAAAGCCGTAACGGAAGAAGAAAATATTTCTTATAACCTGAATAAGATTGGTGAAATTGGCACGGCCGACGCCACCAATGGAAATTATCCGCTGGGCTGGGCGCAGGCGGCCAATACGCCTTTCAAATTCTGGAAGCAGGATGCGAACAGTGAAGGCGGCACGCGCAACGGGCTCATCGTCTACTGGCCGAAAGGGGTTAAGGATAAAGGAGGGATTCGCACTCAATACAGCCATGTAATCGACGTCCTTCCGACCACCCTCGATCTCGTAGGCCTCAAGTCGCCCGATCAGATCCGGGGCATCAAGCAGCAGGAGATTGAGGGAACTTCGTTCGCATATTCGATTGACGATGCCAAAGCAGCGACCCGCCACACCATGCAGTATTACTACATTTTTGGTGCGAGATCGATTTATCGCGATGGCTGGAAAGCTGAATTGGCATATCCAAGCAGCTTTATCACCGGAAACTTCCAAAGCAAAGCGCCTTTTGATGAAAATGCCTGGGAGCTTTACAACCTCAACGAGGACTTCACAGAGCGAATTGACTTAGCCAAAAAGTATCCCGAAAAATTGGCTGAGCTAAAAGCTCTGTTCGAAGAGCAAGCTAAATCTCATCATCTCTATCCCTACATCACCTGGGACGATGTATTCAACGGACGAATTCATCGCACCCCAGGCTCCAAATCATTTCTCGATGCTGTGAAGGACGTAACCAAGAGCGGTGAGAAGCAGTAGCTTTGGCCGCCTGCCCGAACTTGTGCGCCAGCAGGGTGGTTCGGGTGGGCTG
>Ga0209007_1000070_pt1 | contig 63414 bp, 40 predicted proteins | sample JacPinW_OM1H0_O2_FD_187961 | JGI IMG/M metagenome (GOLD analysis project Ga0209007, IMG submission 187961) | Forest soil microbial communities from Algoma, Ontario, Canada - Jack Pine, Ontario site 1_JW_OM1H0_O2 (SPAdes) (version 2) | ecosystem: Environmental > Terrestrial > Soil > Boreal... | reverse complement strand
GTTTCCCAACCTAACCTCCTCAAATCGCTCTCTGGTTGGGTTACATTTTAAATGGCGCGACGTTTCACTCTACGGTTACATTCTAGACGGCGCGATTCGACGTATTGCCGTTGTTGGCGTTCCCAAGTAAACTGGATTGCAACGATTCACACGGTTCGGGGCGTAGCGCAGCCTGGCTAGCGCGCCTGGTTCGGGACCAGGAGGTCGGTGGTTCAAATCCACTCGCCCCGACCATTCTTTTCAAGGAGTTAACTCGACCCCCTTGGGGTTTTATCCACTCCACTGTAGATGAAATTGTAGACAGTCACGTCCTTTGAGTTCTCGCGACTTCAATTGCTACGAAGTCCTTCGGGAGGTCGATAAGCGTAGAAACCTAGGCGGTCAATGGTTATTCGACAAATACAAGTTTGCCCGTCTCGCCCCTACGCAAGACGAACGGCGCATCCCCAGTCAAATAACTTCCCTGCAAAATGAAGAGGTCACCGACGTAACCGGGGCTCCCAGAAACGAACTTGAATTTGGCTGCATAGACTTCAGACGAAAAATCATCGAAGGTCGTATCCTTATCGATGCCCCATGATTCGCGGATGGCTGGTATTTCCATGATCTCTTTCCACTCTGCCTCGGTTAATGGATATGGTTTCGTGTCCTCCATGTGATCAGTTTAGAGAAGCCGTGCCCACCGTCAAGACACAGGCACTTGAGAGAAAATGTTAGCCAGCAGCGTACCTTCTGTCCGGTTTCATTTCTCGCCTGGGCGACAAGATTAGTTACGTAGCCATGTGCTTACAACGCGCGAAGAACGCGGTCAATGCATCGGCTTCGGTCGGAACGAATCTCATGTTCCCAAAGCCGAATCACCGTCCAATCGGCGGCACGCAAACGTCGGAAGTTCCGTTGATCCCGTTTTCTGTTTGTGCGCAATTTGGATCTCCAAAACTCCGACAATTTGTGTTCCCATGCCGGTGCCGGTCGCTCCCCAGCAGCTGATCTACGGGCTAGACTCCCTGCCGGCAAATCTGCAGATGGTGCTCGGCGAAAACGGCACCGCCTTCGTCGCCTACGGTCCTAACGCTGTGTCCTTCAACCTCAGTTCCGGGGCGGTCAATTGGGACTATCAAGCAGGGACGCAGAGCGCGCTATCGGTCATGGAAGCGTTGACAGGCAACGAGGTCGACGTGAACGACTCCCAGAACGGGATTATTCACCTAGATTCGAGTGGAAATTCGTCGCCGATAGCTGGGCCGTCCATGGGCATACAAACCTTTTGGAACGGGCAGGCGCTGGCGGAGGACTCGACGGGAACCAGCCAAGTTCAAATGCCCTCCGAGGTTCCTGCTGCGTCGTCCTCCTGGGCGCTGCCCGCGGGCAACCAATCCGGAAACGGACTTGGCGTCTTGCAATCTTTGCTGGGAATTCCCACGAACTATCAACAGCATCAGTTACCGCTGCCAGGTCTCCCGTTGAATTCGAACTATAACGCCATCGAGCTGTTGACGAGCGTCTCGCCGGCCGACATTTTTAACACGTACCTCGCTACTTTCGCCGGCGCCGGGATCGACCCTACAGGAAACACCGTCGTCGGCATCGTCGATGCCCCGCCGCCGCCCATTACAGCATCTGGCCAAACCGTTACATTCGAGCTACAGAGCTTCCTAAACTATATCCCCGACCCTCTGACTTGCGGGCAACCGGGTCCGCCAACCATCCCGTGTACCACCCTCGCGGCGCCGTTTTCCGTTCAGATAGAACGCTTTGACACGTCCGCAAATACCATCTCTGCCGTCACGCTCGTGGGGCATCCCCTGGCAGGTTGGAGATACTGGCGGGTATTCTCGATCGGAGTGAACGACGTCGTCATCGAAACTGGCGCTGTGGACACGTATGCGGTCTTACTGCTCAACCCCTCACGCTCTGCAGAGAACATTGCCGGATACTACGTGTTCAGACAGCGCCAAATGAAAACCTGGGCGGACGACTTGCGCTATATACAGCAAAAACTAGGCGCGCCGCAGGGTTCCACTCCACAATACAATGTAGTCGATGGGCAATGGAATCCGCAGTGGCCACCGCAAAGCTACATTTTGAACAACGTGTGTCAATCAACCACATGCAACTAAAATGGAAAATCACACCAAGAGTTTTGATCATCTGCATCATTGTGGCAGCGGCCTTGTTTACTTCCGGGTACGCCAAACTCTCTCTCGTTCATGCGGCCGCCGGCGGGACGCTGTTCTGGCACGTGGACGAGGCTTATCTGTTCCTCGACTACATCAACTCGGGTGTTCGGATGACCTATCTTTCCTATCTCCTCGAAGTCCCAAGAACAATGATCGGAGGGCCCACTCTCCGCAGTGACGTGAGTTGTTCTGTCCTGGTTCTGCGGATCTCACAGCAGGCCATTGATCCTTATACGACGCGTGACGTTTGCCTGGGAGATTTCAGGTTCGTCATGGGCGAGATATACTCGCGCGGTGGGATTGACGGATCTCTCTGGAAATGGTCGGGGACCGCATTCATTCGGGCATCCGGAGACGAGGAGCGCGCTTTTAATCCCGTCGCTCCGGGTGGCTTCTCGGGGTTCGATAACGTAGATGGCTGGTCGGAACGTCCAGTCTTTGTCACGACCGCTCGCGATGGGCAGGAAGTCCCGTTCAGTCTGGGTGGAAAAAAATTGAGCCTGCTAATTCGGCAAAACCGACTCAGAGAAGTCAGTATTGATTTGACACGACCGGGACAAGCCCCTGAGAGGATTTGGAGCCTTGACGAAAGCGCCCGCTGGGTTAGCAAGGCCCGCTACGAACAGATTTTTCCGGGAGCCAAAACTGAGCTCAAGGAATCGCAGAAATGATGCTTCACTCGTGGCGGATTAGAAGACGTTGTCAGCTCGTTGCTCCATGTAGACTTGTGCCCGTACCCTGGGCTCTAGGAACTGGGATTTTAGCCTAGGCCCTACCTCTCCCTACCAAAAACTCCGTGCTGATGGAGCCAGTTGCATCAGGCTTACATAGACATGTCGCGCGGGGACCAATCTGCCGAGAGGATATGGAATCTGGACGAGAAACCTCACAAAGTAAGCAGTGAAATAGTCTGTGCTGACCGTCGGTCGAATTGGGAGGCGGGCGTCTTGACACAATACTCGGAGTCTGATATATCGAACTCCGAGTATACAACCATGAAAGACGAACTGAAATCGCTGCTTCCGCTTTCCCCCGCGACGCTGCACATCCTGCTGGCGCTTGCGGCCGAGGATCGCCACGGCTACGGGATCATGCTGGAAGTGGCGCGCCAATCGCAGGGGCAGTACGAGCTGGGCCCTGGCACGCTGTACGACAATCTGGAAAAACTGATGCGCCGAGGGCTCGTGAACGAAGCTCTGCGGCGATCCGCGAACGAAGACCCGCGCCGCCGCTATTACCGGCTCAGCGCGTTTGGCCGGCGCGTGCTATCGGCCGACCTAGTGCGTCTTCGAGGCGTGCTGAAGGAAGCGAAGGCGACGTTTTCCGCGATCAAATCGAGCGAGTCGACATGAGGCGAGTTTTTTATCGTGCCCTGATCGCGCTACATCCACCGCGCTTCCGGGAACGGTTCGGCGACGAAATGATGTGGGTTTTCGACGAGGCCGGGCACGAACGCACGGCGCGACTCTTCGCCGACGGCATCCTTTCGCTGCTGCGGCAATGGTTGCTGCGTTCGAACCTCTGGAAAATGGCGGCGGGCACGGCGATCAGCGCGCTGCTGCTCTGCGCGTGGGGAAACTCGATGCTCCGCGGAGTGGACATGTCGCTGATGCGGGGAAGTTTGTGGCACGAGCGGCTGATGATGAACGCGTCTCTCGGCGAGCGCCCGAGGCCATTCGACGAGGCCGAATTCTCGCGCGAAGCCGCGCAGGCGGTAGAGATTCTCGCCGAGATCAGAAAAACGGAGGCGCGAAAACACCATAGCCAACCGCACGATTCGCTGCATTCCACTCCCAATCCCTCCGGCAGCGCTCACGCGAAAAAGGGCTGATGATGGAGCTCGCGCTCGAGGCTCGAGGACTCAGGAAATGCTACACGGCGGCGCCAGCGGTGAGAGACGTGACGTTCGGCTTGCACGCGGGCGAAGTTCTCGGGTGCCTGGGCGCGAACGGCGCCGGGAAAAGCACGATTGTGAAAATGCTCACGGGCTTGTCGGAGCCGACGAGCGGGCAGGTGCTCTGGTTTGGCGCGAGCATTCACCAGGATCTTGTCGCCTACAGACGGCGGCTGGGATACGTGCCAGAGGAGCCGGAGCTCTACTCGTACCTTTCGGGCTGGGAGTATCTGGAAATGGTGGGGACGCTGCGGGGAATGGAGCGCGCGAAGATGGCGAAGAAAATCGACGCGCTGCTCGCGCTTTTTTCGCTGGCACCGCACAGGCATTCGTCGATCGGATCGTATTCAAAGGGGATGCGACAACGCATCCTGTTGATCGCGGCGCTGCTGCACGATCCGGAAATTCTAATTCTCGATGAGCCGCTCTCGGGGCTCGACGTGGTGTCCGCGATGATCGTCAAGAGCCTGATCAAGACACTCGGCGAGCGCGGCAAGGCAATTTTTTATTGCTCGCATGTGCTCGAGGTGGTGGAGAAAGTATGCTCGCACGTGATGATTCTGCGGAAGGGCAAGGTGATCGCATACGCGCCCACCGCCGAAGTGCACCGAATGGTCGGGCAGGCTTCGCTCGAGCAAGCGTTCGTCCACCTAGTAGCGGACCGGGACGCCGAGCAGACGGCGAGCGAGATCGTCCAGGTGATGAGCACTGGCGCGACGTAGGCGCGCCGTTGATGGATCGCCATGGAATTAGCGAAGCGGCATTGGGAGAGGCTTTCGCACGGGCCGTTTTTGCGGCTCGTGCGCCACTGCGTGGACCGCATTTTTTCCGGTGGCGAAAGCACGGAACCCGGCGAATTGGATCTCAGCATCGCGACCCTTCTGGCGCTACTGGCAACGCCGGGCGCTTTCGTTTCGCTGTTTTGCATGGACCACTACGGGTCATTGCTGCTGTTCCTGCGGGGTCAAGCGATCGACTTCGACCCCTACACGGCGTCTTCGTCGGATGAGTACTTCTTCATTGTCCTCGCAATGGTGGTGGCCGGGGCGGCGGCGGTTTGGAAGTGGGACCGATTACTGCCGGATCGCCGCGATTACGCCAATCTGGCGCCCCTTCCCATCGCCAGCAGCCGGATTTTTCTGGCGAACTTGGCTGCACTTTCGGTGCTAGCCGTGGTTCTCTCGCTCGACGTAAATGCGGTGCCATCATTTTTGTTTCCGCTCGTTGTTTGCGCGCTGCAGACATCTCACGTATTCGGGGTATTCCTCGCTACCCACACGCTGACAATCGTCGCGGCTAGCGCGTTCGGATTTCTGGCAGTCTTTGCTCTGCTGGGCATTCTCATGGCCCTGCTTCCCTACCGTGCTTTTCGCAAGGCGTCACTTTACGCGCGCTGCGGGATTGTTTTCGTGCTGATGGCACTGCTTACGACGAGTGTTTCCGTGCCGCGCAAGATGGAACATCTGCGGAATGTTTCGCGTGCGTGGGCATATCTGCCGCCACCGGCGTGGTTTCTCGGGCTGTGCCAAACTCTCCGCGGACAGAGAGGTCCCGCAATGACTTCGCTCGGCGGGGCAGCCATTGTGGGGTTGCTCTGCGCGCTCGCGCTTTCGCTCGCTGCGTATTCGCTGTGCTACGCGCGATGTTTCGCGCAGAGCGCGGAAACTATGGCGAATCTGCCCGCCGGGCGCGCTGCGCGAGCGTCCGTGGTTTTCCGGTTGCTCGACCCGCTGCTTTTGAGGAGCGCTTTCCAGCGCGCTTGCTACTACTTTGCTTTCCGGACGATCTTTCGCAGCGAGGAGCAGGCGTTTGCGCTCGGCGGGTTTCTGAGCCTCGGGATTGTGATCGCCTTGCAGACACTTTTGCCGGCCATGAACAATAGACCTTCGCCCACTATGAGCGGCGCAATTCCGTCGGCGGGGATGCTGAGCGTCCCGCTGATTGTGGGATTTTTCCTGATCGTCGGCCTGTGGTCGGTTTGCGCGATTCCTGCGCCACTGCGAGCGAACTGGGTCTTCAGGTTTCACGTCAATTCTCGGTCGCGCGAGTGCGCGCCGCTGGGGAGAAAAATCATTCTCACATTCGTCGTGCCGGCCCTGGCGATTGTTTGCCTGCCGATGTATTCGCATTTCTGGGGATGGCGCCTTGGCGTGGTTCACACTGCGTTGGTTGCGATGTGGTGTGTCTTGCTGACGGAGGGATTGCTCGTCGGATTCCGAAAGATTCCATTCACCTGCTCGCTTCCGAAGTTCAAGAGCCACGTGATTGTCAGCGTGCTGCTGCTGGTGCTCGGCTATTTTGCGTTTACCTCGGTTACGGCGACGGTCGAAAGCTGGGCGCTTGCCGATCCGCTTTGGTTTGTCCTGTTTGCTCCTGTCGTGCTGGGCGTTTCGGTTGCGCTCTACAAGTGGCGGAGGGGCATGGCTGAGAACGATCGGCGGATTCTGTTTGAGGAGCAATCGATCACGGTGGTTGAGGTTCTTAACCTTAACAGCTAGAAGCTTTCACGATGTCGTCGCTGAATTAGTGGGAACGTTGGAACAATTTGGGATTGCGATGCCTAGAAAAGTGACGGAGGTGCCGAAATCCGCGAGAAGCCATCACAATGAAGGGTACGTTAGTTGTAATAGGAATTATCATTGCTTTGTGTCTTTTGGTTGTGGCGCATCTCAATGCGCCTGTGCCTGATTTTATCGGTACGTCGATCGGCAAATGATCGCGGCGCCGCGCGGTAGTCCACTGATGCTCAGGCAGGGGCAAAGGAGGCTCTAGGCCGGGGCCTTATGTCTTCTGCCATGAGCTTGGCGTCGGCGGCGCAGATTATTCCCGGGCGGCATCGAGACTAATTGCTAGGAAGAGCCTCGACTTGCCAGTGAAAGGGTCGAAGTTCGGCAAGGCGCGTGAAGTCGCGCGCATTCGCGGTTATCAGTGTGATACCTGATCGGCCGGCGCTCATCGCAATCAGCGCATCATTGGTCAACCGGCCTTGTCCAATTTGCTCGTAACCTGGCCGCCAATCGGGCCAGCACTTTGCCGGTCTGCGTCCAGTCAGTAAGATTCGGCACCAGAATCCGCTTCGCTCTCTCGAAATCGCGCTCCAATCGCTCCAGTACATGCCGATTCCGGCGGGCGACCCCGGCATACAATTCTTCGAGCACAACGGAGCTCAGCCAGACCGGAGAGTTGGCAGCCAACCGTTTCAGCGTCAGGGCCGCTTCGTCTCCGGTTCGAAGAGCCGCAATGTCGATCGAAGAGTCAAAGAGAACTGGCTGCATCTACTCCTCCAAAGTTCCATAGGCATCCTTGATATCAATGCCACTTGTGATGAAGCGATCATTGGCTTCGACTGTCAGTCGGTTTCTCTCGCGCTCGGCGATAACGATGTCGAGAGCCCGCTCGATTGCCTCTGTTTCCGTGTCGGCGCGCAGCATCCTCTGCGCACGTCGGAGTTTAGCTGCATCCAATTGGAAATGTTTGTGTGATCTAGCTCTGGCAGTGGCCATTTAGGTACAGGATTGCGCTTTTGGGAGAAAAATCGTGGCGCTACTTCCGTGTTTGTCGCCGGCAATCACGTTTCCCAGAACCCCGTTGATCGGGCACTGGGCGGCTGCACGCCGTTGACTTGATGTGAGACGCAACCTAAGATGTTGGGCCAATGGTGGCTCCTGATGCCCTCCTCGGCAAGCTTGTTTCCCATTACCGTATTGTCGAGAAGCTGGGCGGCGGTGGCATGGGCGTGGTGTACGAAGTGGAGGACCTCAAGCTACACCGCCATGTCGCGCTGAAGTTCCTGCCGGAAGAGTTGGCAACAGATCCGTCCGCTCGCGAACGGTTCCAACGCGAAGCCTTCGCCGCGTCTGCGCTGAATCACCCGAGTATCTGCACGATCCATGAGGTTGATGAAGCCGATGGGAAACCCTACATCGCCATGGAACTGTTGGAGGGGCAAACCCTCAAGCACCTAATTCGTGGAAAGCCGCTCGACGTCGAAGAGCTCCTCGACCTCGGCGTGCAAATGGCCGATGCGCTCGATGCGGCCCACTCGCACGGCATTGTCCATCGCGATATCAAGCCCGCGAACATATTCGTTACCAAGCGAGGACACGCGAAGATCCTCGATTTCGGCTTGGCGAAGCTGACGGCTCAGCCGAGGTCCATTCCCGAGCCGCCTGCGGGAGCCACTTCTACGGCAACCACGGAGGTTCCCGAGGCCCAACTCACGAGCCCGGGCACGGCGCTGGGAACCGTTGCCTATATGTCTCCAGAGCAAGCGCGGGGAAAAGAACTCGATGCGCGCACGGACCTCTTCTCCTTCGGAGTGGTGCTGTACGAAATGGCCACGGGTTCGCTCCCGTTCCGCGGCGATACTTCCGCGGTGATTTTCGAAGCCATCCTGAACCGCTCGCCTGTCGCACCGATTCGGCTCAATCCGGATTTGCCGCCTCAACTCGAAGCGATCATCAACAAGTCGCTCGAAAAAGACCGCGACCTTCGCTACCAGTCGGCGGCCGAAATCCGCGCGGACCTGAAACGGCTCAAACGCAACATCAGTTCCGACCGTGTGGTGGTATCCGGCGGAACGGCTGGGGCAGCACCTACCCGGGGAGGCGACCCGGAATTGAGCGCGAAAAAGGCGATCGATTCGCTGGCGGTGTTGCCGTTTGAAAACGCTAGCGGCGACGCAGCAAACGATTACCTGAGCGAAGGCATCACCGAAACCATCATCAACAGCCTGTCGAAACTGCCGAAGATTCGCGTGGCGCCGCGCGGCGTGGTGTCCCGCTATAAGGGCAAGGATGTGGACGCCTTCACTGCCGCCGGTGAACTCAAGGTTCGCGCCGTGGTCACCGGCCGCGTGCTGCAGCATAAGGACACTCTCATCGTTAAGGCCGAGCTGGTGGACGTGGTCCGCCAAGACCAGCTTTGGGGAGATTCCTACAAGCGCAAAATGTCTGACTTGTATGATGTGCAGGAAGAAATCGCCGGAGAGATCGCCGGCCATCTCCAACAGAAACTCGGCAGCGATGTCCACAAGCGCCCGCCCCGCCGCGTGACGGAGAACCCGGAAGCTTACCGGTTGTATCTGCAAGGCACTCATCAGGCTCGGACGTGGAGCGAGGCGGGAATACGGAAGGCGGTCGACCTGTTTCAGCAAGCGATCGCGCTCGACCCATCCTACGCGCTCAGCTACGCGGGGCTGTCTTACGCGCTGTGCATGATGGGATTTTACGGGTACATTTCCGGAAAAGAGGCTTATCCCAAGGGAAAGGCCGCCGCGGAGAAGGCGTTGGAAGTGGACGCATCCTTGGCGGAACCCCATGTTTCCCTCGGACTCTATTTTTCTCAGTATGCATACGAAATGCAGGAAGCGATCCGGGAATTCAAGAGAGCCATTGAACTCAAGGCGGACTTGGCCATCGCACATCACGCCTATGGGATTGGGCTGAACTGTTCTCGGAGAGTCGAGGAAGCCCTCGTGGAAATGAGGAAGGCGGTTGCACTCGACCCCTTAACCATTCTTTTTCAGGCGCACGAGGCTCATATTTTGCACGATATGGGTCGTGATGAAGAAGCCTTACAAATCGTGCAAACGAATTTGGACCTTTATCCCCAGAATTATTTTCTCTTGCGAATGCGTATCTATTGCTGTGGCACGTCGGGACGCGGCGAACTGGCTATTTCCGCTGCACAGCAGATTCTCGGTGGAACGAAAAACAAAGCTGCGGGAAAGGCATTGCTCGCTTTCGCCTACGCCATCGCTGGAGCGCGCTTGGAAGCCCTGAAGATCATTGAGGAGTTGCTGGCCGATGCTAACGTTCAGCCGGATGTGGCCTATTGGATGGCCTTCACCTACACAAAGCTGGGGATGAACGAAGAAGCTATCCGTTCGCTGGAAAAGGTTGCCGAGGCGCGCTTGGGTCTGATCACGATCATTGGAGTGGAACCGGGATTTGCTTCGCTTCGCTCTGAACCGCGCTTCCAGGCCTTGCTGCGCAAGATCGGACTCTCGCAATAGTGTCATGTGGGGCGCAGCTTCTCGAAACCTGACGCTAAACCCGACCCCAGGAAAGAAGTGGATGCGTGCATCTAAGCAGAAAGGTTTTTAAACGGTTGGCCTCGGTGGGCTAAGGCTAACTACCGATAAGTCCGCTTCTGGCCCGGTTAGGCAAGTAGAACTGTGTTCCGAGTAGCCGATCCGCCTGCAGCAGCTTCAGGCACAGCCGTTATTGCTCCGCAAACCTCCACTGTTCCCTTCGAATCCTGAATTCCGGCTGCCGTCGCAGAACGGAAGAACGCAAGGGTCGCTGTGTCGGCGGGCCGAGAGTTCACCAAGCCGTGAATCCGCACAACGGATTGCGGATGAATAGAAGTTCGGTAGAATGCCGGGACGTTCAGGAGGGGTACGCATGCGACATATCATTGCGTCTGTTCTGACGGTATTTCTCTATTTGCTTCCGGGGGCCGCGCAAACTGCCGAGCTTTCCAAGAATGTAGAACAGTTCGTGCGGGTGGACGCCGCTAAGGTCGTGCTGACGCATGTGCGGGTGATTGACGGCACGGGCGCGGCAGCTCTGGAAGATCAGAATGTAGTCATCGACGGGGGGAAGATTTCGGTAATACAGAAAGGCGCGGACGTTGCGGCGGCCGCTGGCTCCACGGTTCTTGATCTCCGCGGATACACGGTGATCCCGGGCATCGTGGGTATGCATAATCATCTTTTCTATATCGCGCGTCCGAACCTGAATAGCCAGTGGCGGTCCGATCCGCCACTGCTGGTGCCACAGATGACGTTTTCCGCTCCGCGTCTGTACCTGGCCGGAGGCGTGACCACGATGCGCACAACCGGAAGCGTGGAGCCTTACACCGACCTGAACCTGAAACGCGACATCGAGGCAGGCAAACTGCCGGGGCCGCACATTGACGTTACCGGCCCCTATCTGGAGGGAGCCGACAGCTATTTCATCCAAATGCCTCGTCTGACCGGTCCGGATGATGCGCGACAACTGGTGGAATATTGGGCCGATCGCGGGGTAACGTCGTTCAAAGCATATATGAACATCACGCGAGCGGAGTTGAAGGCGGCGATCGACGCCGCACACGAGCGCGGGATCAAAGTCACGGGCCATTTGTGTTCGGTTACCTACCAAGAGGCAGCCGAACTGGGCATTGACGATCTCGAGCATGGATTCTTCGTAAACACGCAACTCGACCCGGGGAAGAAGCCGGATGTGTGCAGCGAAAGCGAGGGGGACTATACGCTCGAGCACATGGATCCGGACACCACGGAGGGTAAGGAGTTGATCGAAACGCTGGTGAAGCACCACGTCGCTATCACTTCGACGTTGCCCGTATTTGAAGCAGACGCGGCTAGGTTTGGCAACAGCGAGGGTGCGCGAATTAATCAAAGGGCCTTGGATGCGATGAGTCCTGAAGCCAGGGAGGCTTTTTTCCTCTTGCGGCAGCGGCCAGATTCCTTGCCGCCGCCCAAAACGGACCCGAGGTTGCTCTGGAAGCACGACCTGGCGCTTGAGCGCGCCTTCGCGGCGGCGGGCGGCTTGTTGATGGCGGGACCTGATCCGACCGGCGCAGGGGATGTGGTACCGGGATTTGGTGATCAGCGCGAAATCGAATTGCTTGTGGAAGCCGGGTTTTCGCCGGTCGAAGCCATCAAAATCGCCACGCTGAATGGGGCGATCTATCTAAGCAGAGATAAACAGATTGGCTCGATTGCTGCGGGAAAGAACGCCGACCTCGTGGTGATTAGGGGCGATCCTTCAAAGAAGATCTCCGATCTTGAAAACGTCGAAATCGTCTTCAAGGACGGCATCGGCTACGACTCGCAGAAGCTCCTGGATTCGGTGAAAGGGCGCTACGGGGAGTACTGAGGGTTCGTCCTCACTCTTCTAACCCCGCGACAGTCAAGAACAGGGAAGAACTCGTATCGCTTTTCGGAGCAATCTCTTCTAATTCCATCTGACTAACGCAGTTACCGGCCAAGTGGGATCTCGCTGACTCGCCAGAAGTCCGGTTGTGGGGCGTGCCCCACCGTCATGGGTCTTCCAGTCCGAGGTCGTCGTTCACGCAATGGTCGAGTCTCTGCTTGCAGCCGAGATAGCGCTCAGTTGTCTCCACTGATGCGTGTCCCAACAGAAACTGAACCTGTTCAAGCTCGCCACCGGCCAAATGGCATAACCGCGCACAGGTCCGACGCAAGTCATGCGGAGCAAGGGTCTTGATGTCGGCACGTTTCGCGGCGGCTTTCACCACGTGCCAGATCGCCTTGGCCGTGATTCTATCGCCCCAAATCCTACCCAGCCGACTTACTCTCCGGAAGATCGTCTATCAAGCGGAACATAGCAATCACAACTTCCGGGGTTTGTTCCGATGCCTCACTGCGTTGCGCGCTGGACGCCATGGGAAAGAGCAACGTAATGTTCTCAGTCGACTATCCTTTTGAAAAGACAGAGGTGGCGGCTCAGTTCATCGACAACGCGAACATTCGGAGACAGAATGGATCAAAGTAGCATCCGATAATGCAAAACGCATCCTTCGTCTGGATCACCACATCGGCTTTGAAAACACACTCCAGGTCGGCTCCGTGTTCAGTGTTTCCGCCTGAGGCTTGGCCCGGCAACTGCAAAAGGCCAATTCTCGACGGGTGCGCGACGGTCCTGAATACTCTTAGATAAGCTCGTCCGTTTCGAGATTACTCCTGATTGACGGGGACTCGCAAACAATGCGGTCCACGAGTCCGGTTGGGGGAAACGCAGAGCTTCTGAGTGGCGCTCACGCCTCGATCTCCTCGAACCCCGTTTCTGGACTCCAGATGTGTGGTAACTAATTTAGCTCCGCGGGCATTCAGTCTGAAAAGTGTATGATGCATGGTCCGAGCCGCATCGTGGCGCGCGCGGGCTTGACCTAATGGATGCTGCCCGAAAGAATGGAGAATTCGATTGAGGAACCTATGTACTGCAATTGTCATCTTGTTTTTCGCGAGCTCGCCGCTTTTCGCTGCGCCGAAGGCGAATAAGCTCCCGGCGCATTGCGACCGCGCCTGTCTGATCGGCGAAGTGAACGACTATGTTGCCGCGCTCGTCTCCCACGACCCGTCGCGGATTCCGCTTTCACCGCAAGTCGAATTCGTCGAAAACACGGTCCCCATGCATCCTGGCGACGGCCTCTGGAAAACCGCCGATGCGCCCCCCACGACCTTCAAGGTCTACGTACCCGATCCGGTTTCCGAGGAAGTCGGCTTGCTGTGCGTGATGCGCGCCAATAACGAACCGATCGAAGCGGATTTCCGCCTCAAGATCCGCCACGGCGAAATCGTCGTCGCCGAACATCTCTGGGCCGGAAACCTGAAGCCGGAGAACCTGAAAAATCTCGCGACGCCGCGGCCTGGTCTGCTGGCCGTGGTTCCGCCATCCGAGCGCGTCCCGCGTGCCGAGATGCTGAAGATCGCAGGCACGTACTACACAGCCGTCACCACCGCGGATGCCAATAACGCGCCGTTCGCGGCCGATTGCGAACGCCACGAAAACGGGCTCCAAACCACGGGCAATCCTCCGCCCGCCAATCCCAACCCGCGCCAGGTTCTCGGCTCTTTCGGCTGCGCCGCGCAGTTGAAAACCCACGTGATGGACTACATCAAGCGAATCGAGCCCCGCCGCGTGATGATTGCCGACCCGGAAGCGGGCCTCGTGATGGGCTTTTCACAGTTCCGCCATCCAATGGACGAGAAGACCGAAAAAATCGTCGGCGTTCCGGGCATCACGTCCCAGTCGATGAACTTCAAGCCCTTTGATAATGTGGCCGTGCACATTTTCAAGGTTTCTGGCGGAAAAATTCACGAGATTGAAGCCCTGGGCCACTCCGGCATGCCTTACGACGCGCCTACCGGCTGGGAGCACTTGCCCGATCACGGCCGCTGATTCGGGTTGCTGTGCACCGTGAAAAGGGTCGAAGAATTCTTGTCGGGCACCTAATTCCACAATACGCGAAGAATGCCGGCACGCCCGGAATCTCCGCTCGGAGGAACCGCAATCATGACTTTAATGCAGTCACGCACCCAGAATCTTTTTGCTGGTATTGCTATCGTCGCAGCGCTGCTCATGCTGTCCGTGCGGCCGGCCGTCGCGAAAGACTGCGACCGCGCCTGCCTCGGCGACTTGGTCACGCAGTATTTGAAGGACATGGCCGCCCATAACCCTGCCGCGCTGCCGGTCGCACCGAACGTCCGATTCACGGAAAACGGCGACGTCATGAAACTCGGCAACGGCCTCTGGCGCACCGCCTCGGGCCTCGGCACGTATCGCCAGGACATACTCGACGTGGCGGGACATACGGCCGCAACGCAAGCCGTGGTACTCGAAGATGGGGATAAACCTGTGCTCTTCGCTTTGCGGCTAAAAGAGCGCGACAGGAAGATCGACGAGATCGAAACGATGGTCGTGCCGCACGACAAATCCTCGCTGATATTCGATCCTGCCGGGTATCAGAAGGGCAACGAGCAAATGACGTTCGTCCCGCCAGCCTCGGAAATCGATTCTCGTACTGAAGCGATCAAAATTGCCATGAAATACCCGCAGGGGCTGAAGGTCGGCAGCTTCGTCCAGGCCGACACCCCGTTCGCCTCGGACGCTTACCGCATCGAGAATGGCATCCATACCGCGGGAGCCGGTTGTACTCGCGCCGGCTGCGAGAACATCAAAACGCAAAAAATCATTCAGCATCCGGGCATCCAAGCCCGCGTCGCGGCGGTTGACGCGCACCTCGGGATGGTCCTGCTGTATCTCAACTTCGGAAACACCCAGCAGTACGGCCCCGGTCAAGCGCTTGTCACCTTCGAGGCGTTCAAGATCTACGGCGGGCAAATCCATGCCGTAAACGCCGTCCTTCGCATGGCCTCCACGAGCGCTACTTCCGGTTGGGGCCCCGAGCTCCCCGTGAAAGATCCGCCCGCCAACTAGCGTCGCGCTGGTTTGGAATTCTCGCATTGCCGGCTCTAAACAAGCAGAACGGATGAACGAGAATGACAGGTAAACGCCGTCGATTAGCGCAGCGCAGATCGCGTCGCACCTGCTGGCGCAATGCCTGGAGCGCCTCGAGCTGTTGATAGCAGAACTCCGCCCGGCGAAGTGCGCCGGCTTCGGCGAGCTGGACCAGCCACTCTGCTCGATGACGCTGCGAGTACACTCGCTCTCCCGCGCAGGGGATCGCCCGACTCCGGTACAGAGGTTTCAGGCGATTCATCACCCGCGCGAGATCCTGCGTGAGCGCCAGGTAGCTGCGGGCAAGTTCTTTCAGGGGCCGTACGCCGTGTTCTCCGTGATAGACCGTGGAGAGAAGCCCGGTCCGGAGAAGGTCGGCCAGCTTGCGTGCATCGATGCGGTCACTCTTGTTGCCCGCTTTGAGCAGCGCATTCTTCCGCGGATCGCAGACCACGACCTTCGTGCCATGCGGCTTCACAAGATCGTGCAGTCAGGCCGCGCAAGTTCCTTCTTCAAAGGTCACCTGCACACTGCCCCGAAGTCCGTGGAGAAACGGCAGAACCGTGGCTGCCTTGGTCTCGAAGGTTGATTCCATCAACAGCTTGCCGGTCGAGTCCAGCACGGCCGCGGAGATCGTCGCCTGATGAGCGTCGAGCCCAACATACTTTGCGTCATTCATGAGGGTGCTCCTTCTTGTAGACGTTGATACGAGCAATCAAAACCTACTCGAAACGGGCGCCCTCTTATAATGCGTTTCTGGATAACTTCCGAGTTGCCGACCAACCGGACTGAACTATTGCATATCCGCTGCAAGTTCTGGTTAGGCTATAATTTCGTCGGCGCATGGTCGGTGGTTCAAATCCACTCGCCCCGAACCAATTTCATTCGCATTTACGCATTTGCGGTGCAGGCTTGTCCCTCCGTATTTGTCGAAGGGCCGACGATCGTGTGCGCAACGCCTGTTATGACCGATACAGCCGCGTATCGAGTTTTCAATAGGGACAACTGCGAGACGCGAGAGGAAGGTGCCGGCCGATTTGCGCGCGGATGAAGTGATGGCAAGGGGCCAAGCAGACTCAATCGCGATCCGTGCTTTGAACCAAAACGAGAAACCTCCACGGATTCAAGGAAAGCCGCAACTCGCCTCGAGACTCTAAAACAGCAGGAGGCAGGTTCCTTTCATCGCCCGATCTCTCCTCGGCCGAATCGAGCGTCTTTTGCCACCGGCCCGGTGGCACTGGCAGGCTGATTTCAGTCGGCGTCTGACCGAAATGACTCACGATAAGTGCCGAACCGTGAGCATGCCCTCTCTTGACGAACAGCACTTTGTCATCGGCAAACGAAGCGACGTCCAGGGCGTTCTTATCGAGCCTAGCCAGCGCCGGAACGTCTCGCCGCAAGCCAAGCAGCTCTCGATAGAAATGCCAAAGGACGCCGTGGCGGCCTGCGCTTCGTGAATCCCAGTTCAGAACGCAACGACGGAATGTGGATTCTTCGGCAGGGTCCGGAGTATGTCCGGTCCACCCGAAACGGGCGAATTCATTTCTCCGCCCTTGACGTACGGCTTCAACCAGGGACGGATCACCGTGACTTACGAAATACTGAAACGGTGCTACCTCGCCGTACTCTTCGCCCATGAATATGAGAGGGAGATAGGGCGAGAGTAAAACGATTCCCGCAGCAAGCTTTAGTTGATCGAGTGAGAGCGATGGCGACAGCCGATCGCCGAGACGGCGATTGCCAATCTGATCGTGGTTTTGCGCAAAGACGACGAAACGCTTGGCCGGCACACGCGTCGAGGATTTTCCGTAATGCTTTTGGCGAAAATGCGAATATCGCCGGTCATAGAGAAACCCGTCCCCGTAACTGGCTGCAAGGTCCCCAATTCCCGAATAGTCTTCGTAGTATCCATCGTGCTCTCCCGTCAAAAGTACATGCACCGAGTGGTGGAAATCGTCGTTCCAAACAGCATCGAGTCCCAGGCCATTCTCCGCAATAGGGCTGACAACACGCGGATCGTTTCTGTTACTTTCCGCGATGAGAAAAGCGTCACGACCGATCTCTGCCGCCCTGGCGTGGACGGCAGCGCCAAGCTCTTCCAGAAAGGTTTGCGCGGAGGAATCTACGATCGCATGGATGGCGTCGAGTCGAAGAGCATCGATATGAAAATCCGTTATCCATTCCAAAGCATTCTCGATGAAGTAGCGGCGGACCTCATCGCTGCCTGCGCGGTCGAAGTTGACCGCTTGTCCCCAAGGAGTCTTGTAGAAGTCAGTGAAATAGGGACCAAAATCCTCCAGGTAATTTCCCTCGGGACCAAGGTGGTTGTAGACCACATCGAGCACCACGGCGAATCCGTCTTGGTGGCACGCGTCGATGAGCGCTTTCAGCGCGGTCGGGCCGCCGTACGACGTCTGGACGGCATAAGGGTAAACCCCGTCGTAGCCCCAGTTGCGGTCCCCGGGGAATTGCGCCACCGGCATCAGTTCGATTGCCGTGACACCGAGATCTTTCAAGGCCGAGAGCCGCGGGATTATGGCCTCGAGGGTACCCTGCGGCGTGAATGTCCCGACATGGAGTTCGTAGAAGACGTATTTTTCCAGAGGAAGTCCGCGCCATTCGGAATCATTCCAGTCAAATTGACCGTCCACGATTTGCGAAGGTCCGTGCACTCCCTGCGGCTGGTAGCGGGACGCTGGATCAGGTCGCTCCTTTTGGTCGTCCAAGCGATACTGGTAAAAAGCTCCCGCGGAAACGTCTTCGACAACCGCGTGAAAATAGCCGCCTCCCACCGACTGCATCTGAAGTTTCCGATTTCTCGGATGGACCACGGACACTTCAACACCTGTTGCATGTGGGGCCCAGACAAGAAAACTGCACGCGTTTTGAGACAGAAGGCGGGCACCGAGGGGCACTTGGGGTCGTGACGCGGGGACTTTTGAGCGTGTCATACGTTGGCGCGGCACGCCAAGCTTTCCAGTATACACAGCTTTGGACTCTTCGCGTTCGGGCCCGACACCTTGGCGTCGAGCATTGCATCCAACCTAGAGCACGGGGGGGACCAAATTTCGGCGTGGCGGCCATCAAACCGCTCCGAGATCGGAAGCTTCGAGCATGGAGGAGCGCCAAGAGGACGGACGGCGTCGTGTAGTCATCGAGACCGTATCGCCGGAAATCGATTGTGGGCGATTCGCGGTCAAGCGTGTCGTGGGGGAAACGGTGGTCGTAGAAGCGGATGTATTCGCGGATGGCCATGATGAGGTCGCATGCCAAGTGCTGTACGGGCATGGCGGGGATCCGTTGCAATCGTCGCCGATGACACCACTTGGAAATGATCGCTGGCGCGGTCAGTTTCCAGTCGAACAGCTGGGGTGTTATCGCTATACGGTGGCAGGGTGGATCGACCCTTTCCGAACGTGGCTTGCGGCCCTGAAAAAACAAATTGATGCAGGGCAAGATGTTCACGTGGAATTGCTCACCGGCGCAGGTCTTATTGAGGAAGCGGCGCAACGAGCGTCGCGAGATGACGCCGAGCGGCTACAGCGGTGGGCCGCCACGTTGCGTGAAGCAAAAAACTATTTCCAAGGTCCGGGACTTGCGTTTGACGATACCCTTATCGAAATTATTCAGCGGTATCCCTTCCTCAGGTTCAGCAGCCGCTATGGGAAGGAGCTACGGGTTACGGTCGACCCTCAAAAGGCACGCTTCTCCACCTGGTACGAAGTATTCCCGCGATCCTGCTCCGGTGAACCAGGACGTCATGGAACATTTCGCGATTGCGAGCAGCAACTGCCATACATCGCATCTATGGGTTTCGATGTCGTCTACCTCCCTCCAATTCATCCAATCGGCGTCGCGTTTCGAAAAGGAAAGAACAATGCGGAAGGTGCCAAGCCGGGCGATGTCGGCAGTCCTTGGGCCGTCGGCGCGGCCGAGGGTGGTCATAAATCCATTCACCCACAACTGGGGACATTGAAAGATTTCAAACGGTTCGTCGCTACGGCGGGCAAGAACGGCTTGGACGTAGCGCTCGACATCGCGTTGCAGTGTTCCCCCGATCACCCGTATGTCGGTGACCATCGGGAATGGTTCCGCTCGCGTCCCGACGGGACGATCCAATACGCCGAAAATCCGCCCAAGAAATATCAGGACATTTACCCGTTGGATTTTGAAACCGAGGAGCGGCAGGCGCTCTGGAACGAGCTGAAAAGCATTTTTGATTATTGGATGGAGCAGGGTGTGCGAATTTTTCGTGTCGACAATCCCCATACCAAGCCCTTTGCCTTTTGGGAATGGGTGATCGCCACGATTAAGAAAGATCACCCCGACGTGATCTTCCTCGCGGAGGCTTTCACCAGGCCCCACGTGATGCAACGGCTGGCGAAACTCGGGTTTTCCCAGTCCTACACCTACTTCACATGGCGTAACACGAAGCAGGAACTTACCGACTACGTCACCGAGCTGACCCAAACGGAGAGTCGAGAGTATTTCCGCCCCAACTTCTGGCCCAATACTCCTGACATTCTTCCAGAGTTTCTGCAGCGAGGCGGGCGTCCCGCATTCATGATTCGTCTCATTCTTGCGGCCACGATGGCCGCTAGTTATGGAATCTATGGCGCTGCGTTCGAATTGTGCGAAAACACGCCGCGTCAACCTGGAAGCGAAGAGTATCTAAACTCTGAAAAATATGAACTGAAGAATGCCGACCGTCATTCGTCGCAGAGCTTGAAAGATCTTATCGCTCGCGTCAACCGTATCCGCCGGGAGAACCTGGCGCTGCGAAGTAACGATAACATTCGATTTCACCGGACCGACAATCCATTGCTGATCTGTTATAGCAAGGCAACCCGAGATCTCTCGGACGTAATCATCGTCGTTGTGAATCTTGACTTCAGCTACAGGCAATCCGGCTGGGTGGATCTCGATCTGGAATCACTGGCGCTGGACAGCGAACAGGCATTTCAAGTGCACGACTTGCTGGGCGAAGGAACGTACTCGTGGCGGGGTGCGAGGAACTACGTGGAACTGACACCGGACAGTCTGCCCGCACATATTCTTCGCGTGCAGCGTACGGTCCGAACGGAACACGATTTCGACTACTACGTTTAGCAGCCGAACGGGCGAGACGTGGGTCAGCACGAGGAGCGGGCACTGTGCAACCTGCTTTGACCGAACTCGATCGGTACTTGTTCTCCGAGGGTACCTACTACCGGGCTTATGAAAAGCTCGGCGCTCATATCACGGACAGCGGCGGCCGTCGCGGAGTGCAATTCGCCGTGTGGGCGCCGAATGCGAAGTTCGTCTCAGTCATCGGAGACTTTAACGATTGGAATCCGACGGCGTGCGCCATGACACCAAGCCCGTCAGGCGTATGGGAAGGCTTTGTTCCCAATATCGGACAAGGGGCGATCTACAAATATCACGTCGAGTCGCGCCTTAGCGATTATCGGGTGGATAAAGCCGATCCCTACGGATTCGCTGCCGAGCTGCGGCCAAAGACTGCCTCTCGCGTGTGGGATTTGGAAAAGTACGAGTGGCAGGACCATGTATGGTTGGCGAATCGGGCAAAGACCAACACCCTTGAGTCGCCCATGTCCATATACGAGATGCATCTGGGTTCATGGAAACGAGTGCCCGAGGAAGAAAATCGTTGGCTGAGCTATCGTGAGCTGGCGCCCGTGCTAGCCGACTACGCCCATGAGTGCGGATTTACGCACGTCGAGTTTCTTCCGGTCATGGAACACCCCTTTGACGGCTCCTGGGGATATCAAACAACGGGTTATTTCGCTCCGACCAGCCGCTTTGGAACACCGGACGACTTCAGGTACTTGGTGGACTATCTCCACCAACACGGAATCGGCGTAATTCTGGACTGGGTTCCAGCGCATTTTCCAAAGGACGAGGCAGCCCTCAGCTATTTCGACGGCTCCCATCTATACGAGCACGCGGATCCTCGCCAAGGAGAACAGCCGGACTGGAACACTTTTGTCTTCAACTACGGTCGCAAGGAAGTGCGCACTTTCTTGATCAGCAATGCGCTGTTCTGGCTGGACAAGTACCACGTCGACGGTCTTCGCGTCGACGCGGTTGCGTCGATGCTGTACCTCGATTACGGGCGGCGCGAGGGCCAGTGGATACCCAACCGCTTCGGCGGCAAGGAAAACATCGACGCAATCGATTTTCTGCGGGCCTTCAACGAGCACGTCTACGATTCGTTTCCCGATACCATGACCATCGCGGAAGAATCGACCGCTTGGCCGCAGGTCTCTCGGCCTAACTACGTGGGCGGGCTCGGTTTCGGTTTCAAGTGGAATATGGGTTGGATGCATGACGTACTCAATTACATGTCCCAGGATCCGGTTTTTCGCGCCTACCATCACAATGAAATTACGTTCAGCGTGATGTACGCCTTCGCCGAAAATTTTGTCCTGCCTTTCTCACATGACGAAGTGGTTTATGGCAAAGGTTCGATGCTGCGGAAGATGCCCGGTGACGATTGGCAGAAGTTTGCAAACCTGCGCCTGCTTTACGGATTCATGTTCGGCCATCCCGGGAAGAAACTGCTGTTCATGGGCGACGAATTCGGCCAGTGGTCGGAATGGAATCACGACGCAAGCCTCGAATGGGATCTGCTGAAAAGACCCTTTCACGCCGGGTTGAAACGCTGGGTTCGCGATCTCAACACTCTGTATCGCGGCCAGCACTTCCTTCATGAGATGGATTTCAATCCGGCCGGTTTCGAATGGGTCGACTGCAAGGATTTTCAGAGGAGCGTGATTGCTTTCCTGCGAAAGGGCCGGAATCAGAATGATCAACTCCTTTTTGCATGCAACTTCACGCCGGTTGTAAGGAAGAACTACCGCGTCGGCGTTCCCCGAGGGGGGCACTGGCAGGAAATTCTGAACAGCGACGCCCCGTTGTATGGCGGTTCCGGTCAGGGAAACTTCGGTGGATTATCGGCGGTTCCGCTTCCGATTCATGGCCGGCCGTACTCCTTGAATATGACGCTCCCGCCTTTGGGGATTGTCGTCTTCCAGCCGGAATCGTGCAACCCGGCGTGAGATCCGGAGAAACGCGACGTGCCAAAAAAGCCGGGAAGTGCATCGGAACCGCTGTGGTACAAAGACGCCATCTTCTATGAGCTGCACGTGCGCGCGTTTTTCGACAGTAACGGCGACGGCGTCGGTGATTTCCCTGGGCTCATTCAGAAAATCGATTACGTTCGCGATCTAGGCGTTACCTGCCTCTGGCTCTTACCCTTTTTTTCATCCCCGCTTCGGGATGATGGCTACGATATCTCCGACTATCTGAACGTGCACCCGATGTACGGAACGATCGAAGACTTCCGGGCGTTGCTGGCTGCGGCGCACGAGCGCGACTTGCAAGTGATGATTGAATTGGTGGTTAATCACACATCGGACCAGCATCCGTGGTTCCAGGCCGCCCGACGGGCTCCCCGCGGTTCTCCCGAGCGAGACTTCTATGTGTGGAGCGACACGGAAGAAAAGTACAAGGACGCCCGCATCATTTTTAACGACACCGAAAGATCCAATTGGACGTGGGATCCGGAGGCGAAGCAATTCTATTGGCACCGGTTTTTCTCACACCAGCCGGATTTGAACTACGACAACCCCATCGTCGTTGACGAAGTTCTCAAAGTGATGCGGTATTGGCTGGACATGGGAGTCGATGCGCTTCGAATTGACGCCATTCCTTACCTGGTGGAACGCGAGGGCACGAGCTGCGAAAATCTTCCGGAAACTCATGCCGTGATCAAAACGCTGCGTCGCGAAATCGACGCGAATTATTCAAACCGGGTTCTGCTCGCGGAGGCTAACCAGTGGCCCACAGACGTCCGTCCTTATTTTGGCGACGGAGACGAGTGCCACATGGCATTTCATTTTCCCTTGATGCCTCGAATCTATATGGCATTGCGGCAGGAAGATCGACTTCCAATTACTGACATCATCGCCCAAACGCCCAGCATCCCAGACTCCTGCCAATGGGGCCTCTTTCTGCGGAATCACGATGAATTGACCCTGGAGATGGTGACGAACGACGAGCGCGACTATATGTACATCGCCTACAGCGCGGATCCCAGAATGCGGGTCAATCTCGGCATCCGCCGGCGCCTGGCTCCGCTCGTCGACAACAATCGACGGCGAATCGAATTACTCAACAGCCTTCTGCTTTCCTTCCCGGGAACTCCGATTCTTTACTACGGCGACGAAATCGGAATGGGAGACAACATTTATTTAGGCGACCGCAACGGTGTTCGCACACCGATGCAATGGAACGCTGATCGGAACGCCGGATTCTCGACGGCGACTCCGGCCCGCTTGTACAGCCCGGTCATCATGGATCCGGTTTGGGGATATGAAGCAATCAATGTGGAGGCTCAGCAGGGCGATCAATCGTCGCTTCTGAACTGGGTGCGAAACATGATTGCGTTGCGGAAACTTTTTGGCGTCTTCGGCCGCGGAGGCATTGAGTTTCTGGAGCCCTCCAATCGCAAAGTGCTAGCTTATCTGAGGACCTACGGGGACGAACAGGTTCTGTGCGTGGCCAATTTGTCTCGATTTGCGCAGCCCGTGCAGCTGGACCTATCAAGATTGGAAGGCATGGTGCCCATTGAAATGCTTGGATACGTTGAATTCCCTGCGGTCGGGCGCGAGCCTTACCGGCTCACCCTGGCTCCATACGGATTTCTGTGGCTGGAACTTCAGGCCACCGAGGGACCATCGGACCAGGCAGTCGATCTTGCCGAGCAGGCAGCATTGAATCTCACGGCCGGCTGGCAAGCCCTTTGCGAAGGATCTGCACGCCAGCGCTTGGAAACGTTATCCCTGCCTGAATATCTTCCCAAGCAACGTTGGTTCGCCGCAAAATCCCGCAAAATTAAATCGACCCGGATTACCCAATGCATTCCGCTGAACGAAACTCAGTCAGCTTTATTGATAGTCGAAATCCAGGTCGACGCCGGAGAGTCGGCGGTGTATCAGATCCCCCTGGCACTCACTTTCGGAGAAGGGGCCAATGAGCTCCGGCGAGCGACGCCCAATGGCATCGTTGCGCCGGCTGTATCCGGAAAAGAGACCGGCGTGCTCTACGAAGGAGTTTTGAGCGACAACGTGTGCCGTGAACTGCTGTCACTGATCGAAGATAGACGCGAACTGAGTGCGTCTCACGCGACCATCCAAGGAATTCGTGGCACGGCGTTTCCAGATATCCTCGGTTCGGCGGAGCTGCCGTTGTCAGTCCGGCGAGGTTCGGCGGAGCAGAGCAATACTTCGATCTTGTTCGGCGACCGCCTTATTTTGAAATTATTTCGCCGCCTGGAATCCGGACTAAATCCGGACGCCGAAATCGGACAATTTCTAACCGAGAAAACATCATTTTCCCGGATCCCGCCTTTCGCAGGCTCGATCGAACTGAAAGCCTCCCCCGACTCCGAGCCGATCACTCTGGCGATGCTGCAGGGCTTGGTGGCGAATGAGGGCGACGGTTGGAAATGGACCCTCGAAGAGTTAGATCGCTATTTTGAGACGTGTGCTCCACTGCGGTTTCCCGACAACGTCGAGGCTGAAATGGGCGATCCGCTTGAGCTTTCTGATCAACCGGTGTCCCAGGTGGCGCGAGACGCGCTCGGCATCTATTTTGAAGCTGCAACTACCCTGGGACGGCGGACAGCCGAATTGCACCTGGCGCTGGCTTCGCGTCCTGACGTTCCAGCGTTCGCACCCGAGCCGCTGACGCCTGAGAATCTTCAAGCTGTCCTGGCGGATCTCCATCAGCATGCCACTCGAGTTTTGGATGCCCTGAGAGAGCGTGTCTCGTTCCTGCCTGACGAAGTCGTCGAGATTGCCGCAGCTGTTCTCAGTCGCCGGCGCCGGATTCTGGATCGCTTCCGGACACCTGAATCGGAAGGTCTCCCAACTCAGAGAATTCGGATCCACGGAGACTATCACCTGGGGCAGGTTTTGAAGGTGAAGACAGACTTCGTGATCTTGGATTTTGAAGGTGAACCGGCCCGACCGCTCGCGTATCGCCGTGCCAAGCAGTGCCCGCTGAAGGACGTGGCCGGTATGCTGCGTTCGTTCAGCTATGCCGCCTATTCAAGTCTGATCAGCTATACCACGCGGCATCCCGAGGACGTGGCTCGTCTGGAACCTTGGGCGCAACTTTGGGAGAGGTCTGCAGCCGCAGCTTTCCTACGTGGATATCGAGAAAGTACCGAGGGGACAGAACTTGTGCCGCCCACAAGCGCGGAGGTTCGCAAACTGCTCGATGTTTTCCTCCTGGACAAGGCACTGTACGAAGTGCTCTATGAACTGAATGCCCGTCCCACGTGGTTGCGGATTCCCTTAATGGGAATCATGGCGCTATCTCTGTGAATCAGCCCGCAACATGAAATCCGGCGGCGAATGAGTCGAGGCTAAACAGTGGAAGTCGAACCTATCGAGCAGCAAGCGCAGCAGAAGATCGAACAACGGGAGACTGCCGATCTTGTGATCGGCATCGTCGCCGAACCCGATTCGGAGAGTGTCACCGCAATTCGCGACACTGTGCGAACGCTTCCAGGATCGCCACGCGTCGCGATATTAATCGACGACAAAACGCTGAACCCTCAACCGCCGGATTCGGAAGCCTCCCAAGCGGGGGACTCAACCTTCTTGGTTCCCTGGCCGAAATTGACGCCGGATGCTGCGGGCACCCCGATGCTTAGCATGGCGACCGCCTATCAGTCCGTCTTTGCTGCGTGCGAAGAATTCGGAGCCCAAGGCTGCTGCGTGGTCGCGTCCAGGCTTGAATCCGTAGGGCCCGAGTGGGTGCGCCAACTCCTGCTGCCGCTGCTCGGAAACGGCATGGACCTGGTCGCGCCTCGTTATGCTCGCCGCAAGTTCGAGGGATTGCTGAACAGCAGCATCATTGCGCCCCTAACGCGGTGCCTTTACGGTAAGCGAATCCACAATCCCATGGGGCCCGACTTAGGAATTTCTCGCCGGCTTTCCCAGAAAATGCCGGCCACGAACGGAAGCGGTGGGAGCGCCGTCAGTCGAGGAAATCCGTTGGCGTCGGTTGCGCCTGCCGCTCTTTGCAATGGTCTTCAGGTGTGTGAAGTCAATATCGGAGCGCGCATATATGCGCCAACGGACTGGACGAATATCAGTTCGATCATCGCCCAGGTCCTGAGTCCCATCTTCATCGACATGGAGCGCTACGCGCCGTGTTGGCAAAGGACCCGCACTTCGGTTTCAGTGTCGGCTTTCGGCGATCCTGTTTCTGTAATTCAAGACGAAGGTTCGGTGGACATCAGCCGGTTGGTCGAATCGTTCCAACTGGCGAATCGTGATCTGCAGGAGATATGGGGTTTGGTGTTACCGCCCTCCACTCTAGTCGAACTTCGAAAGTTGTCGCGCCAGCCGGTCGAACAGTTTCGCATGTCCGACGATCTGTGGGTCCGTATCGTCTACGATTTTGCATTGGGACACCGGCTCAGAATCATCAATCGCGATCATTTGCTCAAGTCCATGACGCCACTCTATTTGGCCTGGGTCGCCTCTTTTGCCCAAGCTTTGGCGTCATCTGCAGAATCGACATTGGAACAAAGGCTTGAACGGTTGTCGGTCGCCTATGAGTCTGGGAGGCCCTATCTTGTTTCTCGATGGCGCTGGCCGGATCGGTTCAATCCATAGACTCCGGTAAGCAATGGAGGTGTATGTATGTGGGGGCAAATCAAGCAAGCTTTGGCGCAGTCCACTGCGCAGTTCCTAACCAGACTTGCATCCCTGCTTCCCGGGGTCGTGGCCCTGATACTGGCCCTACTGGTATCGATCACATTGGGCTGCATTCTTGCGGCCGTCGTGCGGAGGCTGCTCGCGGCCATCCAGTTCGATCAGCTCTTGGCTCGCTGGAGCCTTCCCTCCCTGGCGGAATTGTCACCGGCGAACAGCCCCGCGCTTCTCGTGTCGCGAGCGATTGCCGCCCTGGTAATCGTTGCGGGTTTCCTGATCGGCATCGCGGCCTTCGACGCCGAATGGACGTCGCTGTTTGTGCGAAGTGTCTTCGCCTACATTCCCAACGTGTTGGGTGCTGCGCTGGTTTTGCTGGTCGGCAGCATGGTCGCACGCTTTCTTGGGCGCAGCGTGCTGATCGGCGCGGTGAATCTGAACCTGCAATATGCACGGTTCGTGAGCGTGGGCGTGAAATGGCTCGTGGGCGTGCTCGCGGTTGCAATGGCTCTGGAGCATCTTAGAATCGCCCCCGGAATTGTTAAACTTGCTTTCGGCATACTCTTTGGCGGAATTGTCTTCACTCTTGCGCTGGCTGTGGGACTTGGTTCGAAGGATCTTGTTACCAAATCACTGGAGCGGGATGCACGGCGAGCTTCCAGCGAGAACGTCGAAGAACCATTTCGCCATGTATAGGGGCACCCCATTCCGCCGAGCAGATCCAACACTGGGGCGCTCCGGGCACGCTGGGAACCGCCAGATTCGTCCCAGGAAAATTTGGAAGCTTTTCGCCGTTTTCGACGCGCACTCCAGAATAGCGTCTTGGAATTTATCGCTGCTCGATCTCTTAGTACATCGGGCGAGATGATCTTCAGACGACGATTTCCTGTCGCCGGAAGACGTACTTCGATACAAGTCCGGCAATCCTTCTCTGAGCGTCTCCGTTCAGTTCAAAGAGCGTCTCCGTTCGTCGTGTCCTTGAGCCCAGCGTCGATGACCACGGCTCTCTAGGCCTATAATCATCATGTTCAAGTGGGTACGAGGAGCTATATTTCCGATAATTCGACGCGAGCCTAGCGATAGCTGGCCGCTTGCAGTTCGAACATCTTCGCGTACCTCCCGCCGATTCCGATAAGTGTGTCGTGCGACCCCTGTTCGACGATGCCTCCGCTCTCCAGAACGATGATTCGATCCGCCATTCGAACGGTAGAGAAACGATGGGAGATCAGAAGGGCCATTTTGCCTTTGGTGAGTTCGCCAAATCGCTCGAACACTTCATGCTCCGATTTCGCGTCGAGTGCGGCTGTCGGTTCGTCCAGGATGAGCAGCTGGGCATCTCTTAAATAGGCGCGGGCCAGCGCCACTTTCTGCCACTCTCCGCCGGAAAGATCCATGGCCTTTTCGAACCGGGAGCCAAGCGGCTGGTCATAACGCTTGGGTAGGTTTCGAATAAATGTCTCCGCCAGGCTCTTATGAGCTGCTGCGCGGATGCGAAATAGGTTCTCTCGTTCCTCGATCTGACCAACGGCGATATTTTCAGACACGGTCATCTCGTAGCGCGTAAAGTCCTGGAAGATGACGCCAATCTGCTTCCACAAATCCTCTAGGTCGTACTCGCGAAGATCTACACCGTCCAGAAGGATCTGCCCTCCAGTAGGGTCGTACAAACGTGTGAGCAGCTTCACGATGGTTGTCTTCCCCTGTCCATTCTCTCCAACCAGCGCAATTCGCGAAGAAGGTTCCAAGTGAAAACTGAGATTGTCGACGACGAGTCTTGGATTCGCCGGATATGAAAACGAGACATTCTGAAACTCGAAGCCTCGTCGAATCGGCTGCGGAGCACGCAGTGCACCAGGTTTCGAGAAGATCCTAGGCTGGATAGATAAGAATTTCAGCAAATCGCTCATGAACATCGCCTGGTCAGCAATGATGGAAAAGGTTGAAAAGAATGCTTGGATGTTCATGCTGGCACCGGCAATCGCTCCAACCAACAGAGTCATCGTTCCGAGGGTGAGTGTGCCTGTGACAGTCCGATAGATTACGAATGCATATGTCCCGTAGTAACCAACCGTGCCCAACAGCGTCAAGAACGACCCGTAGATCAGCTTACGCTTCGCGAGCCTTACCGTCTGACGGTGAAGCTCGTCCGAGAGCTCCGTGTAGCGGCCCACCAAGTACGGTGCCAGTCCGAATAGCTTTAGCTCCTTGGCGCTTTCCTTGCTCCCGCCCAGAGTCCTCAGGTAGTCCATGTGCCGGCGAGCGGTCGTCTGGCGGAAACAGAGCGAATAACCAAGAAACGCGAAGTGGGTCTCGCCCAGGAAAGCCGGAACCACGCAGATGATGAGAGCGAAAAGAAGCCACGGAGAAAACGAAAAAATGCTAGCCGATAAGCTAGCCGCCGTGATGCCTTCCTGGAACAAGCGTCCTGCCGATTGAATCATGATCAAGCGGTCCGTGCCCTGCACTCTGGCACGCTCCATCATGTCGTAGAAGAGCGGGTCCTCGTAGGAAGTCAGGTCGAGACGCGCAGCATGCTTCACGATTCGCGTGCTGATGTGGCGGGTGAATTTATCGGCGAGCACGCTGTCACAAAAATCGAGGACGCGAACCAGGATAGTCGCCAGGCTCGCCAGCGCAAACTCCAGCACAACCAGCCACCAAAAGTCCGTTGGGAGCGCCTGGTGATGCGACAGTAAGCCATAGATCGCATCGATGATTAACTTGGTGACCGCCAATATCGCGAGCGGAATCAGCGCGGCGACAAACCTCGCGGAGAGGCTTGCTACGACCACCTTCGCGGCCGATTCCCAAACCATTTGAACGATCGAAGGAGTGTTGAGGCGTAGCGCCTTCAACCGTTCACGCCACTTGGGGCTCGGCTCTTTCGCGCCTTGGTGAGTCGCCGCGTCCACGGAATTCATGGCTTGAAACCCCTTATCGCGCCGGAAGAATCGTCTATACACCGATCCAGTAACGGACATTCGCAACGGGTGAAATATCGATGGGCAACTCGCGTAAACCGAACCTGACCAAGGGAATGTCGCCAGGATTAATTCGGGGGCCGACTTGCAAGAGCGGCTGACGCTCCTGCTCTTTTATTACCAGGTGTGAAACTACTTTGCGCTGCGCCGAACTTGCGGTGAGCTGTCGCCAAGTGGTCGCGCAGTTCGCGTTCCGAATTGTATTGAGCCTTGCATTCGCTACACGTGGTCTGAGCCATCTGCTTCCTCCGTGGTGCCGGTAGCGAAGTATCCCAAACGGTGAGGGTGCAGGTCTGTTCTTTCTTGGACAGTTCTACCCCCCTGGCTTGTCCGATAATCGCCCGTGCGGAGTGACCCGAATGGGACAGCTTGGACGGGGATCGTTCCACAAGACTCTGGCCATGCGCCAAAGAGATCGAGACGCTCCGGTGCGAATAGAAGACGCTGCGCGCATCGAACCAGCGGTATCCCTGTGTTGAATACCTGGTGGTCGATCACGGGTCTCGCATTGTGCATGGGAATAGGCACACCTTCGCATGCGCAGACCGTTCAACCAGTCCCGCCAACCCCAATCGACGTCAAAAAGGTCGAACTCGGTGGGACGCCTTGGAATCCACAATGGGACCAGATCATTGAGAAAGCGCTGCCGCCCGAAATGCTTTCTTCCCAGGTTCCCCAGGGCGTGCGTCGATTCTGCCCGCGTTTTTACGAGATGCGTACGACAGACAAACGCACATTTTGGGCTTACTTCTTCCAGGGGCTTGCAGGTGCCGAAGCCGGACTGAATCCAAATACGAGCGTCCGTCACAGCGAGCCGGAAGGCGCACCGCCTATGCGCAGTGAAGGATTGCTGCAGCTTGCGTATGCCGACCACAAGCGTTACGGCTGCGATTTCAATTGGCAATTGGATCGTTCGCTAAAGGCGAACGATCCAGCCAAAACTATTCTCCAGCCGAAGAACAATCTCGAATGTGGAGTGAAGATTCTGGTTGACCAGATCATCGTCCATCACAAACCATTACTGACCCCGTCGGGATACTGGTCGACCCTGCATCCGGACGGGCCGAGCTTCCGTGTATTCGCCAAGCAGATGACAAATCCTCCCGATGCATGTGGTCTGTCCGCCCATTCGGGGATCGACAAGTCAGCTACGACAAAGTCCGTACAGGACGACGCGAACCGGGCCGAAACTCCCAAATAGCTTCGCACCGAGTGTCCGGTTACCTGCATCGATCATTCCGGTCCGAGTCGCCGAAAGTTTGATTCAGTGGAATGCCTGAACACCTTCTGAGCAGACTTCTCCCATCACTTAAAAGAGCTTTTATCTTTCGCTTCCTGGGTGGTCTTTCTTCTCGGCCTTGACGACTACGGCCCGCTCGTGATCTAGCGGTCGGCTTCCGTCCGACCCATACATCTCTTCGCTTTACCGCGCGTGCCATGTCCCATACCGAGCTGTCCCACGTGCGAACCGATTTCCGGCTCTGTCCTCCCGGACCTAACAGTGAAGGCCGCTCGAGTCGAGTAGGGGCCGACATTGTCATGCCATCAAGCGAATTACTCTGATGGCGCAGCCGTTCGATCCAGACCGGCTAGAGACGAAAGGTGAAGCGGTGCGGTTGGCGGAGGGAGTGCCCACTTATGTGCAGCCATCGCGAGGGGCCTCCTTCACTGTGTCGGCGAACGGGTTGCTGGCGTATCAATCGGAAGACTCCGCTACCGGGTCCCGGCTCGCCTGGAAGGACCGTCAAGGGAAAGTGCTGGGCAACCTGGACGAGACCGGCGATGAGATGTTTGAGATGGCCCTTTCGCCGGACGGAAAGCGCCTAGCCGCGCTCGCGGGCTCGAGTGAAGATATTTGGATCTACGATACGGCCCGTGGCATTCGTACCCGATTTACCTTCAATCCCGGCATTGACCTATCCCCTGTGTGGTCTCCCGACGGTGCTACGATCTACTACTCCTCCGGTCTCAATCTTTTCCGTAAGGTTTCCGATGGTGCTTCATCCGAGGAACTCCTGATGAGCGATCCGGCAGAGGCAAGCTTATTCCCAACCAGCTTCTCGCCCGATGGGAAAGCGCTTCTCCATGTCAAACGCGGCGAGGCGACCAACGACAATCTCTGGGTGCTCCCAGTAGCGCCTGCGCACCCGGGCGGGAAACCGGAACCGCGGGTGTTTCTACAGACGCAGTTCAATGAACTCGGAGGTCAATTCTCGCCGGATGGCAATTGGGTGGCGTACTTTTCCGATGAATCCGGCGTGTTCGAGGTATACGCCGCTCCCTATCCTGGGCCTGGTGGAAAGCGCCAGATTTCATCTGGCGGCGGCAAGTATCCGCGCTGGCGCCGCGACGGCAAAGAACTGTTCTATGTGACGCCCACTGGTGATCTCATGGCGGCGGAGGTGGCCTCTCGAAACGGAACGTTGGAAATTGGAAGAGTGCAAAAGTTGTTCGAAGGGATCATTCAGAGTGAGGGCACCTACGCCGTCTCCGCCGATGGCCAGAAATTCATGGTCGTGGAAAATAGCGGGGCGAGGAGCTCGCACCCATGGATGCTGATCGAGAACTGGCCGGGCACGTTGCGCAAGTAAGACGTATCGGCGCGCACCGAGCAAGCACGGCTGAAAAAGATAGACCGCACCGGTTTTTGAAGTCTCCAGGGCGTGCGTTCCACTACGGGGCGAATTCCACGAAGAGCGCCACCCAGTCGTCCCCGCCCACAACACGGAAAGTATGACCTTTGCCCGTCAGGTCTTCGGCTATATAGATTCGTCCGGGCTCCGCGGAAAACTTCTGGCCGCCCGCCACTTCGACTTCTGCGCGCCCGGAAATGGGGATCACGTAGCGGCGCGCGTCTGCGTTGTGCCAGCCTTCAAAGACGCCGGGAGCCACGCGCACGATGTACGAACGGGTGACCTTAACAGGCTCCGACTGTTCATTCGTTGGCGCAGCTCCAGCCACAGGAGAGAATTTCACATTCACCTGGTCGACGTGCGACAGTCCGTCGGCACCTGTATACATGCGGGTCACCTCCAGCGGTGTGTGCTGCTGAGCAGCAACGATGCTCTGGCCGCGATGCGCGCACCATGCGAGGATGAGGGAAATAGCAACCACCACTATAGCAACTCGGCTCGCAATGGATTTCATGGCGCCTCCCGCGGAGAGTGACGTCCGCATTATACAGAACGTCCCCAGTGTTGCCGGCTGGCTGCGGCTGAGGGTTGGGAAAATCCTATTATTACGAGCCAGCTTCGTCGATCTGTTATGACTTCTGGTGAGTCGGTAATCAGGCCTTGACTCGAGTTCGCTTACAGCGATCACGCTCTTTGGTTCCTAAATCTGTATAATCCGCTGACACCATGGCGCTTTCCGTTGGCACGAAGCTAGGTCCTTACGAAATCCTCGGCGCGATAGGTGCGGGCGGGATGGGCGAGGTGTATCGCGCGTTTGACACCCGCCTGGGCCGTGAAGTTGCGCTGAAAATCGTCCCCGGATCATTTGCGGGAGATGCGGATCGCCTCCGCCGCTTCGAGCAGGAGGCTCGCGCCGTTGCCGCGTTGAACCATCCGAACATTCTCGCTGTGTTCGATATAGGCCAGCACGAAGCCTCGCCCTTTCTCGTGTCTGAATTACTGGAAGGCGAGAGCCTGCGCGAGATACTCGATCGTGGGCCTTTAGCACAGCGGAAGACGATCGAACAGGGAGTGCAGATCGCCCACGGACTGGCCGCCGCGCATGAAAAGGCAATTGTTCATCGAGACTTGAAGCCGGAAAACATTTTCGTCACGAAAGACGGGCGAATTAAAATCCTGGATTTTGGGCTGGCGAAGCTCGTGCAGTCATCCGGCGACGTGGAGAATTGGGTCACTCTCGCGACTCTGCCGACTGGCGCCACCGCAGCGGGCGTAGTGCTGGGCACGCCGGGCTATATGGCGCCGGAACAAGTGCGCGGGCAAGCTGCGGATGCGCGAACAGACATCTTTGCGTTTGGTGCCGTGCTCTACGAAATGCTGTCCGGTGTGCGTGTATTTCGGCGCGATACTCCTGCCGAAAGCATGACGGCAATTCTGCGGGAGGACCCGCCGGACATCTCGGACGCGACCCGGCCGGTCTCGCCAGCCCTCGACCGCATCGTGCGGCGCTGCCTGGAAAAGAGCCCGGAACAAAGATTTCAATCGGCTCGTGATCTCTCGTTCGCGCTGAGCGCGCTATCGGGAACCGATGCCAGCGGGTTTACGAAAGCGGCCGCCGCGCCTGCTGCTTTTCATCGCATTTCGTGGCGATTGTGGGCGCCTTTAGCAGCAGCGATGATCGCAATCGCAGTCGGGACATGGTTGATTGCGCGACAGCCTGTAGCTCCTTCCGCGCGGATGCAGTTCGCGATAACGGTTCCGGGCGAAGTGACCAATATGGCTATCTCGGCCGACGGGAAAATGCTGGCGTATGTTTCGCCGGACGCGAAAAGTGGCATCCCGATGCTTTTCGTGCAGCGCGTTGGCAGCGCCACCGCAACGGAGTTGGCCGCGACGGAGGGTGCGAGTTATCCGTTTTGGTCGCCTGACCGTACAGCCGTGGGCTTTTTCGCAAATAGCAGGCTCGAGAGGATCTCCATCGCGAACGGCTCTGTGCAAATGCTGGCGCGCGTCAATTTTGCTCGCGGGGGGACGTGGGGTTCCAAAAATGTGATTCTTTACACACCCGACCCTGGCGGCCCAATCTGGCGAGTAAACGCGGACGGAAGCGGCGCAGCAGCGGTTACCACGCCCGATACGGACATCGATTCGCATCGCTGGCCGCTGTTTCTGCCGGACGGAGATCATTTCCTTTTTCTCGCAGCGAGATTTGGGACGGCCGCAGAGGATGCCGTATCCGCGATTTGCCTGAGTTCGCTCAGCGGAAAAGAATTCACGAGATTGGTTTCAGCCAGGTCGAATCCGGCGTATGCGGACGGCGCCCTTTTGTATTTGGATGAGCAAAAAGCGCTGCGGGCCGTCAGCCTCGACCCCGAAAAGGGAGTTGTCGGAGGAGAGCCGCGCGTGATCGTAGATGCTGTGGGGTTTCAGCCTTCGGTTTACTGGGGAGCATTTGCGGTTGCCTTAAACGGGACGGTGATCTACAGCGCGACCGCAGAGGCGGCCCAATCGGTGTTGACATGGTTCGACGCCACGGGAAAAGAGCTGGGGCGAGTGGGTGAATCGGGCGTCCAGGCAAATCCGACACTTTCGCCGGATGGCCATCGTGTGACAGTCGACATCACCGACTTGAAGGCCAACAATACGGATGTCTGGATCGACGAGCTCAATAAGGGGACCAGCACGCGATTCACATTCGATCCAGCAGAGGAAACGGACGGTGTCTGGTCGCGGGACGGTAAAATGATCGCCTACCGCACGGTGGCGAACGGGTCGGGTGTAAATCTGAAGAATGCCAGCGGATTAGAACCAGAGAAGACACTGGTTAAAGTTAAGAACGCAATGAAAGCTGTCGACAACGCCGACAGCTTCGACCTGATTCCGAATTCGTGGTCTATAGACGATTCGGAAATTCTGTGCGCTTTGCAAACCAACACCAAGGAGTCACTCGGATCCGTGCTCGTTCTGGCTGCCGCCAGCGGAGGAGAAATTACGCAGTTTCTGCCGAAGGATTCAAGCAAGACGAATGCGCAGATTTCTCCGGATGGGAAATGGGTAGCGTACGCGTCGAATGAATCGGGTGAGTGGGAGATTTACGTAACAACCTTCCCAAGCGCGGCGGGAAAATGGCAAGTCTCGCGCGGAGGCGGAACGGAGCCGCGGTGGCGAGGTGACGGCAAGGAGATCTATTACATCGGGCCTACGGAGACGCTGGTGGCGGTGCCGGTGGAAACGAGTGGAACGTTGTCCTCGGGTGCCCCCGTCGCGCTATTTCAGATTCGGGGGCGCCCGCCGATATCGTCCACCGACCTCTTCACGTATGACGTTACGAAGGACGGAAAGCGCTTTATCGTGAACCAGTATCTCAAGCCGGATCACGTTGCGCCGCTGACAATCGTGCAGCACGCGTTTGCGGAACCGCCGAACTGATTACCTGAAACCTGCCGTCAGAAAGCGAACGTATAGCCGCCTCAGATATTGACTCGGCTTCGCGGCAGCCATCACGCCCTTTGGCTTCTGAATCTGTATGATGCCCTCACGCAATGGCGCTCTCCGATTTCAGATCGTGTAGACCAGCGGCGCAAGAGCCATCGGCTGGCCCGGGTGTGCGGACTTGGTCTGTTGGACCGCGTGGATCGAAAGCGTGCGAATGGTATTGATGCAAAGCTGGTCCTGCTGCGGGTCAGTGACTGGTTGAGCAGGTTGCCCGGTGCTCATGGGCTGTTCTCCTGAGCACACCGGTGACGCTCGGCTCCCCGCGCATCATGCTCCGCTCCCGGATTGTGCCGTGCGTTGTCCAGTCGCGGCGCGGTCGGCCAGCAAGAGCGCTTCATCAGTCCGAACGCGCCCGGCAGGAATCGATCGATCGCCAGCTCTCAGCCGACATAGCATTTCGACCTTCTCGCTGCCGGTGACAATCCACAACACGCGCCGCGCGCGATTGAGCACTGGGTACGTCAACGTCATCCGCCGGCGCCCTTGATAGACCCCGGTCACAGCCACGTCGGCATTATCAATATCGAGAGCCGGGTCTCCGGGCACGAGCGATGCGGTGTGGCCGTCCGGACCAAGGCCGAGGTGAACCAGGTCCAGCACTGGCGGCGAGCCCGCGACGTCTCGTAACACCGATGCGTACTGTGCGGCCGCCGCTTCGAGATCAGGAGATTCTACCGGCATGGCGTGAATCTGTTCAGGACGCAGGGGTACGTGTTGAAGCAGGCTTTCGCGCAAGTGGGTGAGATTGCGATCCGGATGCCCGTCGGGAACCACACGCTCATCAATCTGAAAAAGATTCACGCCCGCCCACGGAACATCTTCGCCGGCCAGGCCCCGCAGCATGATCCACGGGGTGTGGCCCCCGCTCACCGCCAGCGTGAAGAGGCCGCGGGAAGCAACCGCAGCGCGCGCCTCGGCGGCGATGGTCGACGCCCCGGCTCGAGCGACCGAAGCCGCGTCATCAAAGACTTCGAGCTTCATGAGATTCCTCCTGGTCGAGACCAGCGGCTCCGATAGAGGACCCGGCAACTCGCATTCGATTCAGACGACAACTTCGTCAGGCCGTTTGCGCCGCCGCGCGAGAATCTCCCTGGTCCGCTGCGGTCGGGTTATGCCAACCTTCTGGTGGGCGCACGCTTCGGTCCACTTCACTCGGCCCCCAGACACCCGTGTCATATTCATAGACAGGAGTGGCGGCCTTCAGGATCGGATCGACGATTCGCCACGCTTCTTCCACATAGTCCTCGCGCGCGAAAAGAGTGGAATCGCCAGCCATCGCGTCGCCCAGGACTCGCTCGTACGCATCCATCTCCTCAGGACCTGCTTGACTACTGGCCACCATCTCGATGGCCTCGCCGTTCAGGATATCGCCGGGACTCATGACGGTCGTTCCGATAGCGATGGTCATCTGGGGACTAATTCGAAATCGGAGGTGGTTCTGAAGGAGCGAGGAATCGCTTATCACTGCAGGCGGCTTCCGAAAGCGCGCCAGAACTTCCGTACAGGTAACCGGCAAATTCTTGCCGGCGCGGATGTAGAAGGGCACGCCCTTCCAACGCCAGGAATCGACCTCGAGCCGCACGGCGGCGAATGTTTCCGTCTTCGAATCCGCCGCCACACCCTTTTCCTGGCGATAGCCTCGGAACTGCCCTCGGACGACATTGACGGGATCCAGCATCGGAATCGCTTTCAGCACCTTCACCTTCTCGTCCCGAACGGTTTCGCTGTCGATGCGGACGGGAGGCTCCATGGCGAGATTGCACAGGATCTGGAAGAGATGGTTTTGGATCGCATCGCGAATCGTCCCCGTTTGATCGTAGAAAGCGCCGCGCCCTTCGACGCCGAAATCTTCCGCCATCGTGATCTGAATGCTCTCGATGTAGTTTCGATTCCAGAATGGCTCCATGAACGCGTTCGCAAATCGGAAAATCACGACATTGTTTACCGGCCGCTTGCCAAGATAGTGGTCGATTCGAAAGATCGCGGACTCGGCAAAGAATTCGCGCAAGGTTCGATTGAGATCCCTCGCTGAGGCGAGGTCGTTCCCGAACGGCTTTTCTACAATCACGCGAGCGTCGCCGGCGGAGTCCACGTCCGCCAATTGCTTCACGACCGTTTCAAATAGCGCAGGCGGAATCGCAAGATAGTGAGCCGGCCGCTGGGCGGAACCGAGGGCTTTGCGGATTGCTTGAAAGGTGCCCGGATCGTTGTAATCGCCGTCCACGTACCGCAACAGGCCGTTCAGCCGTTCGAAAGCCGCCGGGTCGATTCCACCGTGCTTTTCGAGGCTCTCGTGCGCTCGCGCGCGAAACTGTTCCAGATTCCAGCCAGATTTCGCCACGCCAATGACGGGCACGTTCAGGTGGCCGCGTTTGACCATCGCCTCTAGCGCTGGGAAGATCTTTTTATGCGCCAAGTCACCTGTAGCGCCGAAGAATACCAGGGCGTCCGCGTCGGAATGGCTCATCGCGAGTCTCCTTTTGTTCGATTATTTGCCAGCCGCCTTCTCCAAATGGCCGCCGAAACCGAAACGCATCGCCGAGAGCAACCGGTCCTGATAATCCGCTTCCCCGCGGGAGGCGAAGCGTTCATACAACGCGGTCGAGAGAACCGGTACCGGCACGGCCTCATCGATAGCGGCTTTGATCGTCCACCTCCCCTCGCCTGAATCAGAGACACGCCCGGCGAATTGGGAGAGAGAAGGGTCCTTCACAAGGGCCGCGGCCGTCAGGTCGAGCAACCAGGACGCGATCACGCTCCCGCGCCGCCATACCTCGGAGATATCGCGCAAATTGAGATCGTATTTATAATGTGCGGGATCGCGTAGCGGCGTCGTCTCTGCGTCCACGGCAGCCTGCTCCTTGCCTACATTCGCGGAGCGCAAGATGCTCAGGCCCTCGGCGTAGGCAGCCATCAGCCCATACTCGATCCCATTGTGGACCATCTTGACGAAATGCCCGGCTCCGTTGGGGCCGCAGTGCAGATAGCCCTGTTCGGCCGTGCCGTCAAACCCCTCGCGCCCCGGGGTAGGCGGTATGCCGCCAGCGCCCGGGGCCAGAGTCGAGAAGATGGGGTCCAGGTGCTTGACGACCTCCGTCTCGCCACCGATCATCATGCAGTAACCCCGCTCCAAACCCCAGACTCCACCGCTGGTTCCCACGTCGACGTAGTGAATCCGCTTCACGGTCAGTTCCTTGGCTCGACGGATGTCATCAATGTAGTAGGAATTGCCTCCGTCGATGAGGATGTCGTCAGGCTCGAGATGCGGCAGGAGGTCGGCAATGGTTTGATCCACCGCGGCCGCGGGGACCATCAGCCAGAGCGCCCGAGGCTTCTCCAGCCCCTTGACGAGATTGGCCAGCGAATCCGACCCGGTCGCCTTTTCCCGAACCAGATCCTGCACGACCTTCGGCGATCGATCGAAGACGACGCACGGGTGTCCGCCTTTCATCAGGCGCCGAGCCATGTTGGCTCCCATCCTTCCAAGACCAATCATTCCAAGTTGCATCGCTCGCTCCTTTGGCGGCCCCGTTGTCGGGTCACTCACTTGGGCGCCTTCGACGAAAACTGGATGCGGGCCCACTGCGGGGTCGATCAAGACTCCGCGTCCGATCCACCCATCGTCAGGATGCCCGATTAAGCTTTCGGTACCTCCGGATCAAGTTGTTCGTTGAACTGTCATGGCTCAGCGACGGCTCCGTCTCGCTCTCAAGTTCCGGAATGATGCGCTGGCCCAGTACCTTGCCAAGCTCTACGCCCCACTGATCGAACGAGTTGATCTTCCAGATGGTGCCCTGCGTGAAGACGGCGTGTTCGTAGAGAGCAACAAGTTTGCCGAGGATCTCCGGCGTGAGCCTTGCGGCAAGAAGGGTGTTCGACGGACGATTGCCCTCGAATACACGATGAGGGAGGAGCCAGTCTGGCGTGCCTTCGGCCTTGACTTGCTCAGGCGTTTTTCCGAAGGCCAACGCTTCGGTCTGTGCGAAGACGTTCGCAAGTAACATGTCGTGGTGACGGCCAACCGGGTTGAGCGGCTGTCCAAACGCAATGAAGTCGCAAGGAATTAGCCTGGTCCCCTGATGAATCAGTTGATAGAAGGAGTGCTGGCCGTTGGTTCCGGGCTCGCCCCAATAAATCGGGCCAGTCGGATAGGTGACCTCGTCCCCGCCGATCGTGACATGCTTTCCATTGCTCTCCATTGTCAGCTGCTGCAGGTACGCCGGAAACCTCTTTAGATACTGCTCATAAGGCAGTACCGCGACAGTTTGCGCGCCGAAAAAATCGGTATACCAAATCCCCAGAAGGCCCATCAGTACCGGCAGGTTGCGATCGAACGGCGTGGCGCGGAAATGCTCATCCATCTCGTGGAAACCGACCAGCATGCGCCGGAAGTTATCCGGTCCCACGGCCAGCATCGTCGAAAGGCCGATCGCCGAATCCATGGAGTAGCGTCCGCCAACCCAGTCCCAAAAACCAAACATGTTGGCCGTATCAATTCCGAACTTCGCTACCTCCTCGGCGTTTGTCGATACCGCGACAAAGTGCTTGGCTACGGATTTTTCGTCGCCGCCCAGGGCGGCCAACGACCAGGCGCGAGCTGTGTGCGCGTTTGTCATCGTTTCAAGCGTCGTGAACGTTTTTGAGGAGACCACGAAGAGCGTCTCTGTCGCATCGAGATCGCGAACCGCTTCTGCGAAGTCCGTACCATCCACATTGGAGACGAAGCGGAATGTCCTGGTGCGGTCGCTGTAATGCTTCAGCGCCTCATACGCCATCACTGGGCCCAGGTCGGAGCCGCCAATGCCAATGTTAATCACGTTGCGAATACGTTTGCCGGTGTGGCCCTTCCATTCGCCGCTGCGCACGCGGTTGGAGAATTCCGTCATCTTGTCGAGCACGGCGTGAACCAGCGGCACGACGTTTTCTCCGTCCACCAAGACGGAGGTCCCTTTGAGCGCGCGCAGGGCTACGTGCAGCACGGCGCGCTTTTCCGTGAAGTTGATTTTGTCTCCTCGAAACATCGCGTCGATGTGCGAACGCAAGTCAGATTCCTCGGCGAGCTCGACGAGAAGCTTGAGGGTTTCGTCCGTGATGCGATTCTTCGAGTAGTCGAGGAAAATCCCGGATGCGTCGGCGGTGAGCCGCTCGCCGCGCTGGGGGTCTTGGGCGAATAGCTCTCGCAGGTGTAGATTTCGAACCTTCTCGAAGTGCGCTCGGAGCGCCTCCCAAGACTTGCGTTTCGTGGGTGGTTCCATGAACCGGGAGGTAGCGCCTGGTGTTGCGGGTGTCGCCATTTTAATGCTCCTTTCTTTTTCACGACTGCTTTGCTGCTGCCCGCCTGAGCGCAGCACTCCTGCCCCCATCACTTCCATCAGCTCGCTCCAGGACTGAACGAATGACTTCGCGCCTTCGTCCTGGAGTCTCGCTGCCAAACCGTCGATATCGATGCCGGCGCAGCCGAACTGTGCCAGCACTTCCTCGCAGTCGCCGCCGTCTACTGGCAACATCGCGCTGATTTCGTCGTGTTCCGCCAGCTTGGCCAAGCCGATCAATCCACGATTGTGCAACGGGTCCAAAATCGCCGATACCGAAGGGCGACGGCAGTGAGCTGACATGCAAGAGTACTCCGGAAGCGCGGTAGTCCGGAACAAAAGGCGGCAGGTGGACGCTGCTCGGAATCATGCGCGACCTCTCGAGGAATTTGGCACCCTTACCCTCGATTTCATTCGCACCCTTCGGAGGGCCGGCAGACGCCCCGAGCGCTTCAAACGTCGCGCCGATGGCGCATTACCATCGGACTGCTTGCTACCGGAGAGCTTGATGTCGAACGATTCCGTGTTCATCGTGACACTTAACGCCACGAGGGTGCGTCATGCCACAAAATAAACGGGGCCTCCAAGGGCACGAACGCTCCGCTGTGCTGGGGAACAAGCCGCGGAGTGTAATCAGCGGCGGGACGAGTGTCCGAGATAACGGTGGTGTAGGTAAAACCGTTTGCGGACCCGACGAGATGCTCACCACGAGTTAGCGGTTGCGTGACGGGAGCATTGCCGTTCTGCCCTTCCGCGTACAGTTCAACCCTCACGGCCTCGGGATCGAGATCATCGAGAAAGACCTGAACATGAAACGTGAACTGTCCGTCTTTTTGCTCGACGGTGGCGCTGCCAAAACGCAGCATGGACCAGTGTTTTGCGAGTCGGGTCTGCCAATTCAGCAGATCGGCCGCTAGCGAACCGCCCTTCTCGGTACGCCGGCGAAATGCGGCCGCAGCCGGGACGTAATGGTCCTCGGTGTACTGGCGGACTGCGCGGTTGGTTGAGAAGGCCGGTGTCAACCGTGTCATGCTTTCCCGCATGCGAGCAACCCAGCCGCGCGGGATTCCATCTTCGTCGCGCGTGTAGAATTCCGGAACAACCTCTCGTTCGAGGAGTCCGTAAAGGGCCTCGGCTTCCGTCGCATCCCACGAAGGATCATCACCGTGTTCGCGGCCGTCGCCGATGGCCCAGCCTACTTGGGGCGAATATGCCTCCGCCCACCAGCCATCGAGTTCCGACAGGTTCAGCCCGCCATTGACAAGCACCTTCATGCCGCTCGTGCCGCTTGCTTCCCAAGGACGTCGCGGCGTGTTCACCCAGAGATCGACGCCCTGAACAAGTTGTTCCGCCATCAGCACATCGTAGTCACTGAGGAAGACGACGCGGGGCCGCGCTTCGGGGCGATGAGAAAACTCGATCCACTGCCGAATCATGTTTTGTCCCTCCAGGTCCTGCGGATGGGCCTTTCCGGCAAGCACGAGCTGGACGGGATATTCGTGATTCGTCAGGATGCGAAGGAGGCGATCCGGATCATGCAAGAGAAGGTTGGGCCGCTTGTACGTTGCAAAACGGCGGGCGAAACCAAGAGTCAGAGTATCAGGATCAAGCACCTGGGATGCCCGCGCGATCTCATCAGAAGAGGCTCCCCGGCCGGCCAATTGACGGACGTGGCGACCGCGAACGTAGCGAACGAGACACTTGCGGCCATCCGCGCGAACTTGCCATAGGTCCGAATCGCCGACTGCGCGAAGGCTAATCTCCGCGCCCGCCACAGCTTCGCGCCATCGGTCTTTTCCGGCCGCCGTTTCCCACAAATGATCCGCGGCGGCTGAATCCCAGGTGGGAGCGTGCACGCCGTTCGTCACGTGCGACACCGGCACTTCGGTTTCCGGCCACCGCGGAAACAGCGTCTGAAAAATTCGTCGGCTGACCTGACCGTGTAACCGGCTGACGCCGTTGACTACGCCGCTGCCTCGTATTGCCAGGTACGCCATATTAAATGGCTCGGACGAATCCATGCGATCTCGCCGCCCGAGCGCTAAGAGATCCTCCATCGAAATCGAGAGGCCCCCCTCGGCATACTTCTTGAGATACCATTCCATCAGGCCGGGATGAAACCGGTCAAAGCCCGCGGCCACGGGCGTGTGGGTGGTAAAAAGATTACCGGCGCGCGTGACCGTAAGCGCCGCGTCGAATGGCTGCTTGTTGTCGGCCATGTAAGAGCGGGCGCGCTCCAGCACCGCGAACGCGGCGTGACCCTCGTTGAGGTGGCAAACCTCCGGCTGTAATCCGAGAGCCCTCAAGACCTGCCAGCCTCCAATCCCCAGAACGAGCTCCTGCTTCAGGCGCAGCTCCGGACCGCCTCCGTAGAGCTCCGTGGTGATGCCGCGATACGCCGGAATGTTCGCAGGGTCGTTTGTGTCAAGCAGATACAACTTCGCCCGACCCACCTTCACCTGCCAAGTGCGGATCCAAAGCTTGCCGGCAGGAAACTCCATTGACAGGCGCAGCCATTCGCCATTTGACTGACGCACGGGCCGGATGGGCAGCTGGCCGGGGTCGTTGAACGGATACAAGGCCTGCTGCTGACCCTGCGCGTCGATTTCCTGTCGGAAATATCCTTGTTGGTAGAGAAGACTCACGCCTATAACGGGCACGCCCAGATTGCTGGATGACTTGAGCTGGTCGCCGGCCACATTTCCGAGGCCGCCCGAATAAATAGGAAGCGCCTCGCTCAGCATGAATTCCATGGAGAAATACGCAACGGCCGAAAGACCGGAACCCGGGTGCGCCCTTTGGAACCAGCCCTCAGATTCCTCCAGGTTCCGTAGCTTGCCGTGGAGTTCGGCGAGAAGCTTTTGGAAGCTTGGATCGGAGGTAACGCGGTGCAGTCTTTCCCGGGACACCGTTTGCAGCACGACCCAGGGGTTATGGGTCAGTTCCCAAAGTTCAGGGTCGATGCGTTCCCAAAGCTGATCGGCCGAATGATTGAAGGACCATCTCAGGTCCAAGGCCAATTCCGTGAGGGCATCTGAAACAGCGGTAGCAGAGGGGAGAATGCTTGAGGCGGTACTGCTCATACATGATTCCTTCCTGCGGGCTTACGAGATGGCCGCTGCTCGCGCGCTACGCGCGAGCGATTCGGAAACAATTATCTGAGCTTGTTTTTGGATTTCTTGCAGATGGTCCTGATCGAGGAAGCTCTCGGCGTACACTTTGTAAATCTCCTCCGTGCCCGAAGGCCGCGCCGCAAACCATCCATTTTTTGCGGTCACTTTGATTCCGCCAATGGCATTGCCGTCTCCGGGAGCTGCGGTGAGAATCTGCTGGACCTTTTCGCCAGCGAGTTCGGTGATGTGGATATCGGCCGCCGACAATTTCTGCAGGACGGCCTGCTGTTCTCGGGTGGCGGGAGCGTCAATGCGTTCGTAAACCGGATCGCCCAGGTCCCGTGTGAGTTCACGGTAGATTTCGCCCGGATCTTTTCCCGTGCGCGCCGTGATTTCCGCCGAGAGGAGGCAGGGAATGATTCCGTCTTTGTCCGTGGACCAGACCCCGCCGTCGCGCGCAAGAAACGAGGAACCCGCGCTTTCTTCGCCCGCGAAGCCAAGACGGCCGTCGAGCAGGCCTTCGACGAACCACTTGAAACCAACCGGCACCTCGTAGAGGGCCCGTCCCAACCGAGCGCTGACACGATCGATCATGCTGCTGCTGACCACCGTCTTGCCGACGGCAACATCTTTGGCCCATTTGCCGCGGTTGGCGTACAGGTAATAGATGCAGGCGGAGAGGTAGTGGTTCGGTGGAAGAAGGCCGCTGCCCTTGGTGACGATGCCGTGGCGGTCGTGGTCCGTATCGGCGGCAAATGCGATGTCGAACTTGTCCTTGAGCCCGATGAGTCTTTGCATGGCATACGGCGAAGAGGGGTCCATGCGAATCTTGCCGTCCCAATCCACGGTCATGAATCGAAAGGTCGGATCGACAGATTTGTTCACGACGGTCAAATCGAGACCGTATCGCTCGGCGATCAACGGCCAGTAATCGATGCCCGCGCCGCCGAGCGGGTCGACACCGAGCGTAATCTTGGCATCGCGGATCGCCGCCATATCGATGACGGTCTCGAGATCGTCGACATAGGCGTGCAGAAAATCATATCGATGGGTGGTCCCGGCTCGAAGTGCTTCCGCGAACTGCATTCGCTTGATGCCTTGGAGCGCGGCCCGAAGAAAGTCGTTGGCCTTCGTTTCGATCCAGGATGTGACCTGCGAACTGGCCGGTCCGCCGTGCGGCGGATCGTATTTGAAGCCGCCGTCGTCGGGGGGATTGTGAGACGGCGTGATCACGATGCCGTCGGCAAGCCCGATTTTGCGGCCGCGGTTGTAACCTAGGATCGCGTGGGAGACGGTCGGGGTCGGCGTGTACGGAGTCCCTTCCGACAGCATCACATCGATGTCGTTCGCCGCAAGCACCTCGAGCGCGCTGGCAAAGGCCGGCTCGGACAGCGCATGCGTGTCCAGTCCAAGGAAGAGCGGCCCGTCAATTTTCTGCAAGGCGCGGTAGTCGCAGATGGCCTGGGTAATTGCAAGGATGTGCCACTCGTTGAATGCAGTGTCGAAGGCGGAGCCGCGATGGCCGGACGTGCCAAAGATAACCCGTTGTCGTGGGTCGTTCGCGTCAGGCCGCAAGGAGTAGTAGGCCGTGACGAGTTTCGGAACGTTTACCAACATCGCCGGGTCGGCCGGTTTTCCCGCGTTCACATTCACTTTCACTTATCGCCTCACCGAAGAGCAGAATCTCAACACGCACCCGCGACCGACGCACGGCACTCGGGGAACCTCGTTGATAATGTATACCAGGCCTCAGAAACGTCGTTTTAGCTGCCGACGACGCGCACCGTCACGCCAGAACCTTCGGCGCGGCGCTCAGTCAGAAATTCGCAAGCTCCTCGCTCTTGCTACAGCGACGATTCGATCCCATTCTCTCTCGTCCACACTGCCCCGGTTGGGGCAAGGTGAGGTGCGCCCTGTCCCCTCCCGATCTGCAACGCGACCCAGCAACCGTTCGATGCTCTGCCTCCGTGAATGGTCGCATCCCGGTCTAGAGGGGCCGACCTTGGCCGCCAGGGCCCGTTACTAAGACGTGGCGCGGGGGCCATGGGCTCGCCGCTAGCCGGCGAGCCACGAACGGCAACCCCTCATCCGTCACCGAACACTCCTTCCACGGCATCACGCCCTCCCCTAGAAAAGCGGCGACGTGTAACCGATGTGTCCGGTACGTTCCGTGACCGATGTCGCGGGTCGCTCCGAACGGGATCTATGCCCCTTTTGGTCCCAGCTGTAATCCGTCCGGGCATCTGAAAGCACGATCGACGCGATTCGATTTCAACTGCTTACGATGCTTGGCAGTGCGGATATTTCACGCCACGACGGCTGATGCTGTGCAGGCCTAGATTTTCTGCGCGGCGTGTTTGCGCACTTCAGCCAAACCTCTGGCATCTTCCATGTGCTGCTCCGGCTTTTCCTTAAAATATTTTGCGAATAACGCAACGCCCATGGGATCTTCCAGAATATCCACCTGTACGCCCTTCTGACGCACCATTTCCTCGTTACCGGAATAATTCGTGACGTCGCCGACGACCATTCGTTGAAATTGACGGCTGTAGATCAGCGCTGCACAGATGTCACATGGGCTGAGCGTTGTAAATATCGTCGTCTGGCTGAAATCCTGCCGTCCCGCGTCGCGGGCGGCCGATGTCTCGCCGTGATTGTAGGGATGGTTATCCTGAACCAGCGTGTTATGCCCTTTGCCCACGATCTGTCGCGTTTCATTGTGGATGATCACGCCGCCAATGGGGCAGCCGCCTTCGTCATAGCTCTTCTTTGCGAGAAGCACTCCAATCCGCATGAAATCTCTGTCGGTCAGCTTCTTGAAAAATCCATCCTCGACGATCTTTGGAAGGCTCTTCGTGGGAAGATGCGCGATCGCGTTCAGCACCTCGTCGGTAACGGGCGTATCGCTGGTAATAAACGCCTTCATGAAAACTCCTCTCGCGACCCCTTGTAACCAAAGCCCGTACGCATTTTTTGAGCGGCTCCACGAACCGCGCACATCGTGCAAATCGCCCTCACTCCTAAGATATCGCAAATAAATCATCTAGCCCGGGGCCAAGTGAGACGCAACTTGACTTTCGCCGCGTCACTTATCTTGCCAGCCTCCGCCCAGCGCCCGATACAGCTGCACGAGGCTCTGATATTCGGCTCCGCGCGCCTGTGCCAGCTCCAGTTCCGCCGCAAATAGCGCACGCTGCCCGTCTAACACCTCGAGATACGTCGTCGTGCCCCCGGTATAACGCAAGTTGGAAAGCCGAACGGACTCTTGCAAATCGGCAACGGTATCCTGGTCGCGAACGCGCACCTCATGCAACTTCTGATAGCCGATCAGAGCATCGGAAACGTCTCCGAACGCGCGCTGAATGGTTTGCTGGTAAGCAAGCAACGCCTGCCGGTCTTGCGATCTTGCCAATCGCAAATTACCGGTTAGAGCGCCGCCGGTGAAAATCGGCTGGCTCACCTGCGCGCCATACGACCAGATTCCCAGCTGCGAGCTCATCAGGTCCGAAAAAGCGCTGCTTCGCCCGAACGCTCCGCCGCCCGAGCCCGTCAGCGATACTTGTGGGAAAAATTCGGCCTTCGCCACTCCGATTTCGGCGTTTGCCGCCACCAGGTTTTGCTCGGCCTCTCGAATATCCGGCCGCCGCTCGATCAACGACGAGGGAAGCCCGGGCGGAACCCTCGGAGGCAACACCTGCTGCACCAGCGGAAGTCCCCGGTCGATCGGGTGCGGGTAATCGCCGAGAAGGATGCTGATGGCGTCTTCCTCCTGCGCGATCTGTCTTTCCAAATCCGGGACCTGCGCATTCGCAGTATCCAGAGTTTGCTGCGCCTGCAGCACGTCGAGTTTCGTCGCCACACCGTGCGTCAGCCGCAGATTCGTAAGCTTCACCGAATCCTGTTGCGATGTAACGGTGTCGTGAGTGATTTGCAGCTCAAGGTCAAGTTGCAGCAGATTGAAATAGTCGCTCGCCAGGTCGCTCACGAGCGTCAGCGTCACGGTCTGCTTCGCGTCTTGGGTAGCCAACAGCTGGGCACGTGACGCCTCGGTCGCGCGGCGAAGCTTCCCAAAAAAGTCCAACTGGAAGGCCGCATCCGCCGTCAGCGTCAGGAAGTTATATCTCGTCTGGAAGGTATTTTCCTTGCCCCCGGTGAAATTGCCGTTCCCAGACACTTGCGGAAACAGACTCGAACGCGTGACCACAACTTCGGCGCGCGCCGCGTTGATGCGCTCGGTCGCAATCTGCAAATCGTAGTTCTGCTTCAGAGCTGCGCGAATCAACTCCTGCAATTGCGAATCCTGAAAAACCTGCCACCACGGCAAATCCGCGTAAGACGCCGTCTGCGCGTCAACCGGCTGGCTGCCGTTCACATCGCGAAACGTCGCCGGCGTTTGCACCGCCGGCCGATGGTAATTCGGACCGACCGCGCAGCCCGCGGCGAGCGCGCAACCGGCCAGCATCGAAATCGCGCTCGCCATTTTCTTGACTCGCTTCTGTCGGCGTCGCATCTCAGTCTCCCTCCGCCGGCGCGGGCGCCGCTGGAGATGCCAGTGCAGCGTGATCTTTCTCACCGCCGGACCATTTTTCGACCAGATAGAAAATCGCAGGCACGAAAAATATTCCGATGATGCTGGCGGCCATCATGCCTCCGATCACGGTAGTGCCCATAATCTGCCGGGCCACCGACCCCGCCCCGCTCGCAGTCCATAGCGGCACGCAGCCCAAAATGAAGGCGAACGACGTCATCAGAATCGGCCGCAGACGAAGCCGCGCGCCCTCGAGCGCCGCGTCCACCAGCGGCCGCCCCTTCTCGAATTCATCCTTCGCGAATTCGACGATCAGGATCGCGTTCTTAGCCGCGAGCCCGATCAACATCACCAGCCCGATCTGCGAATAAATGTCGCTCTCGATCTGAATCATGTAAGGGGGCAGAAAGAAGCTGAGCAGCACGCGCCGCAGCCACAGGATCGCAAACGCTCCAAATACCGCCACGGGCGTGCTCAGCAACACGCTGAACGGCAGCGACCAGCTCTCATAGAGCGCTGCCAGAATCAGAAAAACGAACAGCAGAGAAAGCCCGAACACCGCCGCCGCCGGAACGCCCTGCCGCGCCTGCTGCTCCTGATAGGAAATGCCGGAGTAATCGAATCCCATGTCGGCCGGCATGGTCTGCTTGAATACTTGCTCCAGCGCGTCGGTAGCCTGTTCCGCGCTATAGCCGGGGGCGGCGCTGCCGTTGATTTGCGCCGCGCGGTACTCATTGAAGCGCATCGTAAATTCAGGACCGAGCCGTGGTTTCACGTTGATCAGCGTCGAAAGCGGAACGTTTTCGCCTTGGCTATTGCGCACGTAAAATTCACCGACGTTTTCAATGCGCGCCCGGTCTTCGCCCTCGGCCTCAATATAAACCTGCCATTGGCGGCCGAAACGGTTGAAATAATTGATGAAGTAGCCGCCCATGAAAGCCTGAATCGTGCGGTACACGTCGTTTAGGTTCACGCCTTGCTTCAACACTTTGTCGCGGTCCACATCGACATATTCCTGCGGCACGCTCGGTAGAAAAGTGGTGCTCAGGCTCGCCAACTCCGGCCGTTTGCGCGCCGCCGCGAGAAACGTTCCCAGATTCTTGGCAAGGAACGGCACATCGTTGCCAGCGCGATCTTCGAGGATGAACGTGAATCCTCCGGAAGTGCCGACGCCCGGAATCGCAGGGGGCGAAAAACTGAACGCCGTACCCGCGGGCAACTGGCTCAACGCCCGGTTCAGATGCGCCTTGATCGCCTGGAACTGTTCATCCCGAGTCTTGCGAACGTCCCACGGCTTGAAAGTAACGAAGAAGAACGCGTTGTAACTGGTGCGCACGAAGCTCAGCAGACTGAAGCCCACGACGGTGGTCGAGTATTGAACTCCGGGCGTGTCGCGAATGATCTGATCCACTTGCGCCGCCGCTTGCGTGGTCCGTTCGAACGAAGCGCCGTTGGGCAGCTGGAGGTTCACGTACGCGTAGCCCTGATCTTCATCGGGCAGAAAGCTCGACGGCAAATGTTGCGCAAAAAAAGCTCCGGCGGCGCAAAAGGCCAACAGCAGGATAATCACGACGGCGGTTTTATGGATCAGCACGCCGCTCCAGCGTACGTAGGTATCGGTGGCTTGCCCAAAAACGCGGTTGAACCAATCGAAAAATCTGCGCAGCAATCCGTGGCTCTCCTCCTTGCGCCTCAGCAATAGCGCAGCCAGCGCCGGGCTGAGCGTAAGCGCGTTGAATGCGGAAAGCAGGACGGAAATTGCAATCGTGACCGCAAACTGCTGATAGAGCCGCCCGGTAATGCCCGGAATGAACGCGGTGGGTACGAACACGGCGGAGAGAACCAGAGCGATTCCGAGCACCGGACCGGAAAGCTCCTCCATCGCTTTCAGCGCGGCGTTTTTCGGAGTCATACCCTCTTCAATATGCCTCTCGACTCCTTCGACGACCACGATCGCATCGTCCACCACAAGTCCAATCGCCAGCACCAAGCCGAACAAGGACAGGGTGTTGACCGAAAAACCGAATAATGGAAAGAGCACGAACGTGCCGACCAGCGAAACGGGTACGGCCAGCAGGGGAATCAGAGTGGCGCGCCAACCCTGCAGGAAGATATAGACCACGATGATGACGAGCACGAGAGCGATCAGCAACGTCTCGATGATTTCTTTCATGCCCTGCGTGACCGAACGCGTGGTATCGAGAGCGATGGCATAGTCCACATCGCTGGGAAAGCGCTCCTTCATCTGTTCCATCAGCTTCTTGGCGCCGTCAGCGGCCTGCACGGCGTTGGAACCTGGGAGTTGGTACGCAGCGATCACCGCGCTGGGCTGCCCGTTGAAATGTCCCGAGACGCTGTAATCTTGTGAACCCAGCTCGATGCGAGCGACATCACGGACGCGCACGATTCCTCCGTCGGGAGTCTCGCGAACCACGATGTTGCCGAATTCCTCGGGAGATTCGAGCCGGCCCTGCGCCAGCACCGAGTACGTGAACTCCTGGCCTTTCGGCGCGGGCTCGCCGCCGGCCTTGCCCGCCGGGTTGACCGTGTTCTGCGCCTGAATGGCGCTGACGATTTCTGTGACGGTGATACCGAGCTTGGCCAATTGATCGGGCTTCACCCATAGCCGCATGGCATACTCGCCGGCGCCGAAGATCTGCACGTTGCCGATGCCGGCCGAGCGGAGAAGAGGATCGGCGAGATTGATGTAGGCGTAGTTCGCCAGAAAGTCGGCGTCGTACGTGCCGTGCGGCGAGTACAGAGCGAATAAGATGAGCGGGGCGGTGACGGCTTTTCGGACGCTCACTCCGTAATTGATGACGTCCTGGGGAAGCTGGGAAGCGGCCAGTGTCTCGCGCGACTGGGTGAGAACGAAATCCGTGTTGGGATCGGTTTTCTCATCGAAATCCACGATCAGCGTGGTGTTGGAGTTGCCGGTGGCGTTGAGCGAGTACATGTAGTTCATGTTGTCCACACCATTCATCTGCTCTTCGATTGGGGTGGCCACCGACTGTTCCAGGGTTTGTGCATCCGCGCCGACGTAGGTGGCCAGCACCTGAACCTCGGGCGGCACGATGTTGGGGAACTGGGCGACGGGCAAACTGAGAATCGTCAGAGAGCCGACGATCACCATGACGATCGAGATCACGATGGCGACGATCGGGCGATTGATGAAGAATTTTGACATCGGCTATCGTTCCTCCGTGCCGCCGGCAAACGGCTTGGGATTCACCTGCATGCCGTCGCGTACCTTCTGAAATCCTTCAGTAATCACGCGTTCGCCCGGCTTCAGGCCGTCGGAAATTACCCAGTCGGAGCCGACGCGGTCGCCGACCGTCACCGTCCGCACGCTCGCTTTATTCGCATCGTCAAGCACCACAACCTGATATCCCCCTTGCAGCTCGGAAACCGCGCGTTGCGGCACCAGCAATGCGTCCTTCTGCGTTCGAACTGCCGTACGAATTTTGGCGTAGCCTCCGGGGCGCAAGATATTTCCAGGATTAGGGAAGAGCCCGGCGATGCGGATCGCACCCGTGCTTTCATTGACCTGGCGGTCCGCAAAGTAGAACGTACCATCGTGTGGATACGTCGACCCGTCCGCCAGAATCAATTCCAGGCGCAGACTCTTGTCGGCTGCGACGCGCGTGGTTTCGGTGGGAAAGCGCTTATTCCAATCGAGATATTCCTGCTCGCTGACGGTGAAATAAACTTTGATCGGATCAACAGTGGAAACGGAAGTGACGGGAGCGCTGGCTGGATTTACCAGTGCGCCCACCTGAAGCTGCGCCTGGCCGGCGATGCCGTCGATTGGCGCGATCAGCCGCGTGAAATCGAGATTGATCTGCGCGGTTTCGACCGCGGCCCGATCGGTTTGAATCTGCGCCCTTGCGGTTTGCACGGTAGCTTTGGCCGCGAGGTTGTTCTGCACGGCGTTATCAAGATCCTGCTGGCTGGCCGCCTGCTCCTTGGCTAGTGGCGTGTACCGATCGACATCCAGCTGTGTGCGCCCTTGCACGGCCTGCGCATTTTCGAGTATGGCGTTCGCCTGCGCGAGCTGGCCTTCTGCTTGATCGAGAGCTGCTTGGAAGGGCCGTGGGTCGATTTCGAAGAGCAACTGCCCTTTCATCACGAACGCGCCCTCCTGATAATCCTGGCGTAGCAAATAGCCGGTGACTTGCGCGCGGACGTCGGCGTTGCTAAATCCGTCGAGCGTGCCGATCCATTCGCCGTAGATCGGAACGTCCTTCTGCTGCACGACCGCGACCTGGACATCGGGCGCAGTTGCCGGCGGCGCGCCGGACGCGTGCTTCAGGTAGAGTTCACCGCCGATCGCCGCGACGACGATCAAGCAGGCCCCTCCGACAATCCATGGCGTTCGATTCGACGAGAAACTCATGTGCGCCTCCGGTCCTTCGCCTGTCCGAGTCTCCACCGAAGCTACCCGCGCGCGAAATACGTCGCGCTCCGTCGATGGATTCTCCGAAGCAAAAAGGTGACTCAATAGGGGTTGAAGGATTTAGAAAGTTAAAGTGATTTTGAGAATCCGGAGCGAATCGAAATCGGGCACTCCGAATCCGGGGCTTCCGGCCGTTGCAAGCCACGGACTGCCTTTACACATATACATCATTCGACGGCTCGGCGAAACAACTCAACGAGCATCAAAACGAGCGTCATGCAAGGCGGCGATCAGGATGCGTGCGCGAAGATGGGGCTCAGGTCGCTGCGTTTCGTGATTGTATCGGCGTGGGCTTCCTTTTGAATGCTGGCCGCGATTTGGCTGGCCTGCTTGTAGTGCTGCTTTGCTTCCACGGCGCTGCCCGAAAGTTCCAGCGCGCGCGCCATCTGGAAATGGCTTTGCGCCAGCAGCCCCTGCATGCCGAGCTTCTCGCTGGTGTTCAGCGCCGCCTCCAGCGCCGATTTCGCCGCACCGTAGTTTTTCATTCCAATCGATGCCTGCGCCATGTAGATCGCGCATTCGACCGAGACATACTTCAGCCCCATGCTGTCGGCTTCCTGCGTTAGCAACTTCAATCCGGTGAAGCCTTCCTTGTAGTTACCTAGCGAGACCTGCGTCTTCGAGAAATTCACTTTGGAAACCAGAATCAAGTGCGCATCGGCACTGTGAGCGGCCTTTTCCATCGCCTGGCCGTAGAAGGCGGCGGCGGATTTGAAATCGGCGTGATAGAAGGCGTTGTCTCCCTCGAAGCCGAGAACCTCGGCCGCGTTGGAGTCGTTTTTCTGCTGGCGCGCTGATGCGAGGGCCTCATCAAGGGCTTTTTGCGCGTCGTCGCTGCGGCCGACCTGGGCCAGAGCGTGGCCGTAGGCGCCCAGAACGTTCGTGAACCAGAAGCCGTGCTCCTGAATGTCGCGAATGGTTTTCACGGCGTCTTCCTCGGAGCTGAGCGCCGCACCGTAGCGTCCCTGATAAGCGAACATATTGCCCATGCTGGAAGATTCGATGGCGGCGCCCAGTTTGTCACCGGCGCCGCGGCGAAGATCGAGCGCGCGGACGTAATACTGCAACGCCTGGTCGTAGTCGGCGATGCTGCCCAAAGTTTCTCCCAGGTTGTGAAGCGTGTCGGCGATGTCGCTGGAGACCTTCAGCTTCTCGCGCACCTCGAGCGCCTGTTCGAAATAGGTGCGCGCATTCTGGTAATCGGCTTTTGAAAGATACGTATTGCCGATATTGTTGAGCACCAGCCCCTGATTGTTTTCGTTGCCGACGTCGATTTCGATCTGCAGCGCTTCCTTGAAACCCTTGAGCGCTTGATCGTAATTGCCGCGATCGTCGTAGAACTGGGCGAGATCGTTGAGCGCGTCGCCAGTGCCGGCTTTGTCGCCGATTTCGCGGCGGAGGTCGAGCGCCGCCGTATAGTTTTTCTGCGCGAGGTCGGGCTTGCCCATGGCCGCTTCCGCCGACGCCATCGCCTGGAGGCTGTCGGCGATGCCTTTTTTCAGGCCGAGTTTGCGGCGGATGTCGAGCGAGTCTTGATAATTCTTGATCGCGTCGTCGTACTTGTTCAGCGCGGCGTACGCGCCACCCATTGACTGCAGAATGTCGGAGCGCTCCTCGTCGTTTCCGGATTCGATGGCCTTGGCCTGCGCGCGAGTCAGGTATTCAAGGCCTTTTTGCGCATCGCCGCTTTCGATTTCCACTTTCCCGATTTCAAGTAGCGCCAGCACGCGGTTGGAATCAAACGAGAGAACTTTCGTAAACGCTTCGCGGGCTTTGTCGTAGCTGCTCGACTGCTCGTAGAGCAACCCGAGGCTGAAAAGCACGTCGGTATTGTCGGGCCAAACCTTGGCGAGATTCTCGTACGCTTCGATCGCCTTCGGATAATCGCGCAGAATCTGGTAGTGGCTCGCCTGGATGAGATATTTTTCCTGAATCGGCAGCGAATCGCTCAGCTCCACGGCTTTTCCTGAGGCCTGTTCGGCTTCGTTATCCTGCCCTAGCAGCGCGAAGGTACGGCCCAGCTCGGAATCGGCGAGCGCGAAATTAGGGTCTTCTTGCGTAGATGTCTGGAATTCCTTGATCGCTCCGAGGTAATCGCCGCGGCGCTCCAGTTGCAGGCCTTGGTCGTAGTCGCGCAGCGCGGGCACGGAATTCGTGGACGGCTTGAAGGATTGGCCTTGTAGCTCTTGAACGATGCTCTTCGATAGCGCGAGGTTCGAGCGGATGTCCGCCGCCAGCCGGTCAATCGCGCTCAGCATGTCTTTTTCGGTCGTGGACTCAGAGAGATTAGCGGTACGGCCGCGTTTGATGTCCTGAACCGTTGCGTCGATGCGAATCTGATCGCCGAATTTCGCATAGCTACCCCAGACGAGATTGTCAGCATTGCTGAACTGCGCGAGGCGCTGCAGCGTCGGCGGGTCGAAGGCGACGTCGGAGGTGAGCCGCAAATCGCGGAAGATCTGGCTGACTCGCTCAGACGACACTACCAGCAGATGGGACGACTGCCCGACATCGGTGCTGAGGGTTTCCGCCAGGCTCGAGCCCAGCCAGTCGAGAGTCGGATCGCCCGAAGCGTTGCGGAACGGCAGAATCGCAAGCGAAACGTCGGGAGTGGCAGCTGCTTTCGCGCCTTCCGTCGACGGAGACGACGATGACGAGAACAGCCGCCCGCGTAGCATCCATCCGGCGGCCGCCACGACAATCACCACCAGCGCCCCAGCGACGAGTAGCAGCGGCGAAGGCGCGAAGGGTTTGCGCGACAGGCCGGTCACGGGGCTGCGTTTGGCGCCGCCGTGCCATGATTCCAGGTCCGTGATGATTTCGCGCGCCGATTGATAGCGGCGCGCGGGATCAATCTGAAGGCATTTCGCGGTGACGTCGCTCAAAATCTGCGGTACGGTCGGATCGACTTCGATCGGCGGCTTCGGAATTTCGCGCGTCCTCTTGAACATCGCGCTTTGCAGCGAATCCGATCTGTATGGCGTCGCCCCCGTCAGCAATTCATAAAAAATCACTCCGAGCGTGAACAGGTCGGAGCGAACATCCACGCGCTCGCCCATCACTTGCTCGGGCGACATGTACTCGGGCGTGCCGACAACCATCCCTGTCATGGTCATGCCGCCGGCTTCAACCGACCGTGCGATGCCGAAATCCATCACGGAGGCGCGGCCTTGTTTGTCGACCATGATGTTTTGCGGTTTGAGGTCGCGGTGGACGACGCCTTCGCCGTGTGCCGCTTCGAGTGCCAGGCAAACCTGCTCAATGAAACCTGCGGCTTCTTCGAAACTGATGCGGCCTTTTCCGGTGACGAGGGACTTCAGGTCCTGGCCCTCGATGAACTCCATGGTAATGAACTTGATTCCGCTGGCTTCGCTTAGATCGAAAATGCGGATCACGTTGCGGTGCGTGATCTGGCGCGCGAGGATCAGTTCCTGCTTGAATCGCGCGAGGATATCGGGATGCGAGGCAAGATCGGGGCGAATCACTTTGACGGCAACGACGCGGTCGAGCTCCAGATCCTTTGCTTTGTATACCGCGCCCATGCCGCCTTGCCCCAGAATTTGCACGATCTCGTAGCGGGTCCCGAGAAGAGCGCCCGGCGCGAGAGAGGCTCCGGCTGCGCCAGCCCCGGGCGAGGGAAGCGACCAGCCTTTTGCGAAGTTCTCGAGATCAGTGCGCGGCGGAGTCATCACGCCGGTTCCCGCCATGGTGGCCCCGGAAAACTCAAACGGAGTGTCGCACTTGCTGCAGCGTTCTGCGGTGGGGGAATTAGTGGAGTGGCAGTGCGGACATTCCATCATGTCTGTGTGGCGATGCCTGCGGACAAGTCGAAATGAGGGTAAGTCTTCCGATTTGATAAATCAAGAAGGTTGGAACCAGGCCCGGAATTTGCGCGCGAATAGCCCGCGGACCCCCCCCGCCGGAAGGCGACCGGGAATGCGCGCAGCAATGCGCATCAAGCGCATTGTGCAAACAAGTTCCACTCCTGCGCCTCGATACTCACGCGTACGGTGGTTTTGCGGGCGGTTTTGGGATAGGGAAGAGCACTGTCATTTTCGGGTCGCGGGCGTACTAAAACCCTCCCCGGCCTGCGGTTTCGGGCGGCTGTCGCCCCATTATCTCTTGACATAACATGCGCCGACAGCCAGAATCCCCCTGACATTTTTCCCCTTCTAGTGTTTCGGTCCCTGCAACTGACGTGTCACAAAGCTTTAGGAGCACCGCATTTTGCGTCCGGCCGGACTGCTAGTTGGCATTCTGACGCGTGGGTAGCCCGGGTGGGATTTGACTCTGCTTCCCCAGCACAGAGCCCCCCGGCGAAGCGGGTTCTCGTCTCAATTTTGGGCGCGTGGCCGAATTTCGGCCGGGCGCGCAGTACTGGCCCGGGACGTGCATGAAGATGTGCTCGGAATCCTGAGCAAGGCCCTGATTTAGCCAATAGCCAAAGTTTCTCAACCAGAGGCAATCGCGATTCCCGGAGCTGCGAATGATGGAGTCTAGCCGGGGCGGCAGTGCGTGCCCCGGAGTTTTCACGCGTTTGGTGACCTCGAAGTCGCTTCGCCCGAGCGTGTGGCTCGTATTCGTCGCGGCCTTCGTTTCCCTTTCCACTGTTGCTGCCGCGCAATCGTTTACGGTTGCGGTCGGAGTCCAAGGCACTCCGGTGGCCGTCGCGGTAAATCCGGTCACGGGCCAAATCTACGTCGCTAACAATGGCAGCGCGAGCGTTACGGTTATCAGTGGCGCGAGTGAAAACGTCGTAGCGACTATTTCGGTTGGCACGACTCCCTCCGCCATCGCCGTCGATGCCCTCACCAACACCATCTACGTCGCAAACAGTGGAAGCGGCAACGTCAGCGTGATCAGCGGCGCAACCAACGCCGTCATCGCCACCGTGACCGTGGGCACGACGCCGAGCGCGATTGCCGTCGATCCACTCGCCGGCATTGTGTACGTCGTGAACAGCGGCACAAACAATCTGAGCGTAATTCCGGAAGCGACGAACTCGGTGTCGGCTACCGTGACGACGGGCACCAATCCCGTGGCCGTGGCTGTGAATCCCCAGACGCACGTAATTTACGCCGCGAACAAGGGCAGCGGCAACGTCACTGTGATCAGCGGAGCTTCGAATACGGTTTCGGCAACCGTCACGGCAGGAACGAAGCCCGTTTCCGTGGCCGTGAATCCGCTGACGAATCAGATTTACGTGGCGAACAACGGCAGCAACAACGTCACTTTGATCGCCGGTGCGACAAACGCCACCGCGACGGTTAGCGATCCCAATGCAATGGGCCCCGTCGCGGTGACCGTGAATTCGGTTACGGGAAATGCGTACGTGGCCAACAGCGCTAGCAATAACGTAACCGAGATCGCGACGGGAACGAACGCGACCACTACGATTACCGTTCCGAACGCAACGGCGCCGGTGGCCGTGGCTGTGAATCCGACGACGAACGAGATTTACGTGGCGAACAGCGGCAGCAGCAACGTTACCGCGATCGCCGGAAGCAACAACGCGACCACGACTCTGACCGATCCGGGCGCCCGGACGCCGGCAGCAATCGCCGTCAATCCGGTGACGCACCAGGTATATGTCGCAAACTCGGGCAGCGCGAGCGTTTCCTGCTTCAACGGCGCGACAAACGGCACCGCGACATTAACGGATTCGAGAGCGACTCAGCCCGCGGCGGTTGCGGTGAACCCTGTGAACCACCAGGTTTTTGTCGCAGACTCCGGCAGCAACAACGTCACCGCGCTGAGCGGATCGATATTCGGTGCGCCTGCCACGGTGGCGGTCACCATCGCTGATCCCAACGCCGTCCACCCCGTGGCGATCGCCGTGGATCCCGTCACGAATCAGGAGTACGTCGCCAACGAAACCAGCAACAACGTGACGCTGGTCAGTACTTCGGGCGTTACAACCACGATCACCGACCCGAACGCAAAAGCTCCGATTGCCGTCGCCATCAATCCGGTAACCAACAAGATTTTCGTGGCGAACTCGACGAGCAACAACGTCACGGTGATCGACGGCGTCACAAACGCAGTTTCCACGATCAGCGATCCGAACGCTCTTGCGCCTGCGGCGATCGCCGTGAATCCCGCGACCGGCAAAGTGTATGTGGCGAACAGCGGAAGTAACAACGTGTCTGTCTTTGACCCGCTGGATTCCACGGTCCTGACGATCACCGATCCATCCGCAAGCCGCCCGACGGCGATCGCCGTGAACTCCGCGACCAGCACAGTGTATGTGGCGAATTTCACGAGCGACAACGTGACGGTGATCAATGGCGCGACCAACCAGGTATCGACGACCATTGACGCGGATCTCAACCCGATCGCGCTGGACGTGAATGCGAATACAAACGTGATTTATGTGGCGAATTCGGGCCGCAACAATGTCACGGTGATCAACGGAGCGACGCTTACGGTGGCCGCGACCGTGGCGGCGGGCACGTCGCCACACGCGATTGCCGTCGATGCGGCGACGAATCAAATATACGTCGTCAACAACGGCAACGGCGGAACGGACCCCGGCAGCATAACGGATATCGACGGCTTCAGCCTGACGAGCGTCGCGTTCAGCGACCCGAACGCATCCGCGCCGGTTGCGCTGGCGATCGATCCAACCACGAGCCAGATCTACATCGCAAACAATACCAGCGGCAACATCACCGACGCCGCGGAACAATCGATTCAATCGAACGAGGTCAGCAAGTTCCAAGGGCCGGTCAACCAGTCGTCGAACGTCCTGGCGACCGAGACACCGACCGTTATCTACGACTCTACGAGCCCGGCGAACGAGACGCTCGACGCCAGCTTCTACCAGCTCGACAGCTGGACGGGCGCATGGACGGCTGCGATGCCTACGGCCACGGCCAACCAGTATTCGGCCGCGGTCACTTCGCCGTTGGCGCCCGGATTCCACCTCGGTTACGCCTTCGGCACGGATGGCCAAGAGGGAACTTCGGCCAACACAGGGCCGCAGAGCAGCCCGCTGATCGGCAATATCGCCTCGTACGGATTCATTGTGGCTCCTCCGATCGCCGATCCGTCGCCTGCGAGCGTGAATTTCGGCACGCAGATTACGCATACCGCCAGCGCGGCGCATACCGTCAACCTAGGAAACCCGAGCGTGAACCCGCTTACGTTCAGCTACGCCTTCACGGGAACGAATGCGAGCGATTTCAGCGAAGGTCCCGGCGACACGTGCAGCACCGCCGGCGGTCAGCTGGCCGCGAATTCGAGCTGCACGGTTTCGGTTATTTTCACGCCATCGACGAACGGATCCGAAAGCGGCGGCCTGACGTTTACGGATAATTCCGACGGGATCAGCGGCAGTTCACAAACCGTGCAGCTCAACGGTAGCGGCACAGCGGTGCCGACTTTCACGTTGGCGGTAGCTCAAGCGGGGTCGGGTCTCGGGTCGGTGTCGAGTGCTCCCACGGGAATCACCTGCCAGCCGAATTGTTCGGCGGCCTTCAATCAAGGCGCCAGCGTGACGCTTACCGCGAGTCCTGGCACGGGCTCAACCTTTGCCGGGTGGAGCGGCGCATGCAGCGGCAGCGGCTCATGCGTCGTCACCATGAATTCCAACCAGACGGTCACGGCCACGTTCAGTTTGGTCGGGACGACCGCCTGTAGTGCGTCGGGCGCTACGATCTGGACGGGCGGCGGGGGCAATAGCAATTGGAGCAACGCCTCGAACTGGAGCACCGACGCGGTTCCGAACAGCGCCACCGTGGCGGTTTGCATCAGCGACGGCCATGCCGCGGCAGCCGTCAACCTGGACATCAGCGCGGAGGTCGGCGCGCTGGTGATCGATTCCGGCAGCAGCCTGACGGTCACGAATAACCTGGATCTTAATATCGCCGGAAGCCTGTACAACGCCGGTCGTGTGATCCTGGCGGCGAACGGTAACCAGACGAATTTGAGCGCAACTGGAGCGATTACCATCACGGGCGGCGGCTTGATCTTGATGAACGTCGGCGGAAGCGGTGGCACGCCCGTAATCCGGCAGGACGCCAGCGGCTCCTCGTTCACCAACGTCAACAACACGATCTCCGGCCAGGGCCAGCTCGGAAACGGCAGCGTGGCTTTTATCAATCAAGCGGCTGGAACCGTCGACGCGAACAGCGCCGGGAATGTGCTATTGCTCAACCCGTCGGCAGCCGTGAATGCGGGTCTATTAGAAGCGTCGAACCAGGGCGTTCTTCAGACCGACGTCACGATTAACAACGCCGGGGGCACGATCACGGCTCAGGGCGGCTCGCAGGTACAGTTTCTGAACAGCACAGACATCCAAGGCGGAACGCTGAGTACCGCCAGCGGCGCTACGTTCCTCGGCACGGCGGCTAGCAACGGCGTGGTGCTGGACGGGAGCACGCACGGATCGCTGACCAACGCCGGGATCTACGGAGTGCAGAACAACGGGGACGCGGAGCTCGTCGGATCGATTGTCAACACGGGTTCCTTCCAGATCGCTGCCAACGGGAATCAGACGAACCTCAGTATGAGCGGAGCCGTCACGCTTTCCGGCGGGGGCACGGTGGTGATGTCGATCGGAGGCAACGGGGGTACCCCTGTGATCCGCGAGGATACTGCTAGCTCCTCTCTCACCAATGTCAACAACACGATTTCAGGCGTCGGGCAAGTCGGAAACGGAAACGTAGCCGTGACCAACGAGGCCAATGGCAAAGTAGACGCCACCGGGAGCGTGCTGTTGATCAACGCCACGCAGTTCACGAACCAGGGCCTGCTGGAAGCAACGGCGAACGGCACACTCGAAACCGACACGTTGATCCTCAACGCCGGAGGCAATATCACTGCAACCGGTACGGCGGCGGCGGTGGATCTTCTGAACGGCACCCGCATCGAAGGCGGGCAGCTGAATGAGACGAACGGCGCAGGTTTTTTCGGCATCATCGCGAGCAACACCGTGGTCCTCGACGGCAGCACGCAGGGACAGCTGATCAGCACCGCGACATTCACGATCCAGAACAATTCCGACGCTGAACTCCTGGGCACCATCAACAACACCGGGTCTTTTCAGGTCGCGGCGAACGGCAATCAGACGAACCTAAGCGCGAGCGGGCCGGTGACGCTGACTGGCGGCGGCCTTGTGGCGATGACCATCGGCGGTAACGGAGGCACTCCTGTCATCCGCCAGGACAGTTCGAATTCCACGCTCACCAACGTCAACAACACGTTCGCCGGCGCGGGACAAGTGGGCAACGGAAACCTGGCCTTCATCAACCAGCCGGGTGGCGTGCTGAACGCGAACAACTCGGGACAAGTCCTGCTGATGAACGCCGTACATCCGATCAATCAGGGCATGTTCGAAGCCACCGGTGGCGGAATCTTTGAAATGAACGTAGTGCTGAACAACGCCGGGGGCCTCATCACCGCCGGCAGCAGTTCGCAAGTGCAGTTTGTGAACGGATCAGAGGTTCAGGGTGGCACGCTATCCAGCGCAAGCGGCGCCACATTTTTCGGAGTGGTCAACGCAAATGGAGTGGTGCTCGACGGCTCCACGCAAGGTCCGCTGAACAATGCGGCTGCCTTCACGATCTCGAACAACGGCGACGCCGAAACGATCGGCACGATCAACAACACCGGATCCTTTCAGATCGCCGCCAACGGCAATCAAACGAATTTCAGCGCATCCGGCACAGTCACGCTAACCGGAGGCGGTTCGATCCTGATGACGATCGGTGGCAACGGCGGCACTCCCGTGATCCGTCAAGATACGGCGGGCTCCACGCTCATCAACGTTAATAACACGATCTCCGGCGCGGGGCAGGTTGGCAACGGCAACGTGGGTTTTATCAACGAGCCGGGCGGCACCGTGGACGCGAACCTTTCCGGCGCCACGCTGCTTTTCAACGCCGTCAACCCAGTGAACCAGGGTTTGCTTGAATCAGCCAACGGCGGCATCCTGCAATTCGACGTGACCCTAAACAATTCCGCGGGCGTCATCACTGCCGGCAGCGGCTCACAGGTGCTGTTTGCAAACGGGTCCGACGTGCAAGGCGGTTTGCTGAGCGCCGCGGCCGGCGCGACTTTCTTCGGCGTGATCGGCAGCAATGGCGTGGTGCTCGAC
>Ga0209007_1000069_pt1 | contig 63620 bp, 50 predicted proteins | sample JacPinW_OM1H0_O2_FD_187961 | JGI IMG/M metagenome (GOLD analysis project Ga0209007, IMG submission 187961) | Forest soil microbial communities from Algoma, Ontario, Canada - Jack Pine, Ontario site 1_JW_OM1H0_O2 (SPAdes) (version 2) | ecosystem: Environmental > Terrestrial > Soil > Boreal... | reverse complement strand
GACGTAGAGGATTATTTCCACGTCGCAGCGCTCTCCTCTGCGATCACGCGCGAGAGCTGGCCCACGCACGAGTCGCGCGTCGAGCGCAATACCGAGCGCTTGCTCGCGCTGCTGGCCGAGCGCGGCGTACGCGGCACATTCTTCGTGCTCGGCTGGGTGGCGGAGCGCTCGCCCGGCCTGGTGCGCCGCATCGCAGCGAGCGGCCACGAGATCGCCTGCCATGGCTTCTCGCACCAGCTCATCTACCAGCAGGCGCGCGAGGAATTTCGCGAGGAGACCCTGCGCGCGAAGCGCCTGCTCGAGGACCTGATCGGGGAGGCGGTGCTCGGTTATCGCGCCGCGAGTTTCTCGGTGACGCGTGACTCGCTGTGGGCGCTCGATACGCTCATCGATGCAGGTTTCCTCTACGACTCGTCGATTTTCCCCATCCGCCACGATCGATACGGCCTGCCGGGCGCGGCGCCCGAGCCGAACCGGCTGAGCGCGCCGTCGGGGCGCACCCTGGTCGAGTTCCCGATGTCGGCGGCGCGGTTCCTCGGCGTGCAGGTCCCCGTGTCCGGCGGCGGCTACTTCCGCATCCTTCCCTTTTGGGTCACGAAGTCGGGGCTGAAGCAGATCAACGAGCGTCGCGGGCTCCCGTTCACGTTCTATCTGCATCCCTGGGAGCTCGATCCGGGACAGCCGCGATTCAAGGTGAGTGCGCTATCGCGTTTCCGCCATTACACCAACCTCGCGCGCTGTGAGGGGCGGCTGCGGCGGCTGCTGCGGGAGTTTGAGTTCACCTCGATGCGCGAGGCGCTGCGCCTGCAGGGTCTCCTGCCCGGCTAGTGCGTCTGAGCCGCACCGGCACAGGCCGGCAGGCTCACGACTCCTCGGTCGGCTTCGGCGGCGGATGCACCGGGGGCGCCTGGGGTGCGGTCTGCGCCTCGGGCGGGGCGCTACGGCTGTACTGGGCGGCGTCGAGCCCATGCTTCTCCAGCAGGTCGTAGAGCGTCGGGCGACTCACCCCGAGCAGCTCAGCCGCGCGCGTCAGGTTACCCTGCGCCACGGCGAGCGCCTGCCGCGCCGCCTGTGCTTCGGCGCGCTGCCGTGCGGCCCGCAGGTTGAGGTACTCGGGATCCTCGCCCGGGTCCCCGAGCCCCAGGTCGCCGGCGGTGACGACTGAGCCCTCGGCCATGATCACCGCCCCCTTGATACGGTTCTCGAGCTCGCGAACGTTTCCCGGCCAGGGGTGCATCTGTATGGCGCGGATCGCATCCGGGGCCAGCCCGCGCATGGGCTTGCCGAAGCGCTGCGACATCTCGGCGAGCAGGAACTGCGCGAGCAGCAGACTGTCGCCCTGACGCTCGCGCAAGGGGGGCACGCGGATCGTCACTTCGCTGATGCGATAGAACAGGTCCTCGCGGAAGTTGCCGTTACCAATCAGCGCGTCCAGGTTGCGGTTGGTCGCCGAGATGATGCGCACGTCGAGCGCAATCTGCGTACGGCCGCCGATGTGCTCGACGACCCGCTCCTGCACCACGCGCAGCAGCTTCGCCTGCAGCGATGCCGGCATCTCGCCGATCTCGTCTAGAAACACCGTGCCGCCGTTGGCGGACTCGAGCTTGCCGGGGGTGCTGCGGCTCGCGCCCGTGAAGGCGCCCTTCTCGTAGCCAAACAGCTCGCTCTCCAGCAGCGTGTCCGGGATCGCCGCGCAATTGATCGCGACGAACGGCCCGTGCGCACGTCCCGAGAGCCGGTGCAGCGCACACGCCAGCAGCTCCTTGCCGGTGCCGCTGTCCCCGAGCAGCAACACCGTAGCACTGGTCGGCGCGACCTTCTCGATCGCGCGCCCGAGGCTGCGCATCGTGTCGCTCACGCCGATGATGCCTTCGAGCGCCATCGAGTCGGTCTCTTCGCGCAGCCGCCAGTTCTCCTCCTCGAGCTCGCGCATGCGGAAGGCGCGCCGCACCACGATCGACAGCACGCCGGCATTGAGCGGCTTGTGATAAAAATCCGCAGCGCCCAGCCCGACGGCGGCGACCGCGAGCTCGCGCGCGTTGTGCTCGGTCATGGCAATGACTTTGATGTCGGGCGCGAGCGTCAGGATCCGGCGCAACAGCTCCAGACTTGCGGCCGCGAGCTTCGGTTTACGCACCGTCCCCAGGTCGAATAGCACCACGTCCGGCTCGGTGCGGCGCACGAGCGTGAGCGCCTCCTCGGAGGTGTCGCTGAAGGTGACCTCGAGGTCCGAGAAGATCGCCGCCAGCTCCCGGCACATCGCGGCATCGTCCTCCAGTATGAGGAGCTTGCGCCGCTGCACCCGCGACTCGCCGGGATCGGCGCGCTGCGGTTGAGCTTCGGACAGGAGGGGTCTCGCCTTGGGCATCGCGTGTGTCACAGCCAGGTCCTGGAAAATCCACTTTACAATTCACTGTAAAGTAAAGAGACAGCCCGGCGCAGTGTCATCCGTCACGCTTAAGGAAGAGACAGTTCGATCGTACTCGCTCCCTTCCAATCTCCCGTGACGCTGCCGGAGACCATCAGGGTGTCTGCCGCGGCCTTCTCATCGAATCCCTGCGAGATCCAGCCCTGGATCGGATCGACGCTGCCGCGCACCAGCTGGCCGTGCAGCGGCGCGGGCCAGCGCAGCAGCATCCCGACCCCATCGCGGGTGGCTCGCGCCGTATCGCCATCGAGCGTCACACGGCACGCTTCAGCAAAATGCCAGAAGATCTCCACGTAATGCTCCGACGCGCAGAGAATGTGATCCGTGACTGTTATGACCTGGGCGGCACGTTGGTAGAGAATCTCGCGGCGATGCACCACCGGGTCGTGCAGACGGCGGTAACCGTCGTGCTCCGCGACGATCCGCTCCTGGTCGGCACCGGGAGCGAATAGCAGACAGCGGGCGCTGGCGTGGCGGCTCCAGAGAAAGGCACCGCCCGGCACCGACTGGTCCAGATTGTCGATGGCCACGGTGTTATGCGCCGATGTACCCCGAAAGTAATCGCGCCAGCGCGAGTGGGCGTCGTACGAGTAGGTACCCGGATCGATCAGCATGGGACGTCCGGCGACCGACAGGGTGAAGGACAGCGCGTCGGCGTGACCATGCGCGGCGATCGCGAGATAGCCGAGCGGCGCCGCATCGACGATCAGGCGCACCTCGCGTGGCGTCTCGAAGTCACTCCCCAGAATGTAATAGCCTCCCGCCTCGAAGCATCGGCGCAGGCGCTGGCCTGACGAATCGGGAGCGAGCGCCGCGAATTTCGCCGCGGCGGCATCGCCGAGCAGCCACCTGCTCTTGTCGTCGAACACCTGCGCCTTGTGCTTGAAGTCGCCCCTGCCGAACAGCACGCTGCCCGTCGCCAGCAGCGATTGGTACGCACGGAAGTCGCGCACCGGGCTGAAGCGAACCATCACCGCGTCATCCGCATCGCCCAGCGCGGGCACGTGTCCGGCAACGTCCATACAACTGGCGATGAAGTCGAGCATGGCCTCGAGCCGCCGCCAGAATGGCTCGCCAAAGTCACAGCCGTTCGCTGCCGCAGTCAGACCCGCCAGCAGCATCATGTCGGCGACTTCATGCTGATACCAGATCGCCTGCTCCTTATTGACCCCGTCCACATTGTTTTGCAGCAGCGCCTGCTCCCGGAAACCCTGCAGTGCGCGCCCCCGCCACCGCGCGCTCTCCGGCCAGCAGGGCCAGGTGGTGGACCCGATGAGGAGACCGAGCAGCTCGCCGAGCAGATGATTGTTGGCGGAAGAGTGAAGAGAGAGGTGACCGGCGATGAAGTGGCAATGTTGGCGCACGGCGGCGAGCCAGTGCGCCTTGAATGCGCTCCCCTGCTGATCCTGAAACAGCATCGACTGATCGCCGCCGAGCAGCTGCCAGGCACACGACCAGTTGATCAGGCGCAAAGCGAGCTCGAGGCTGCTGGTCCAGTTTGGCCCCATCATGTACGGGCAGCTCGCGATCCAGGAGCCCACCAGGGTGCGGCAACCCTGTGCAAAGCGGGCCTCGCCGGTGAGGCGCCACGCCTGCGCGAGCGTCACCAGCTCCAGATGCCGATTCGGCTCCCATAGATACTTGATGCTGCCGACGAGGGACTGATCGCGATAGTCCAGAGTCTTGCCGAATGCGAGTGGTGCAAGCCGGCCGCTCGAGGGGTCGCGGTTCCAGTCCGGCGGAAATCCGAGCATCCAGTCGCGGTTGCCGAACAGCCTGAACCTGCCGCGCAGGATGCGCTCCGCCGCTTCCCGGTAAGTGGCGATCGCGAAGCCCTCGGGCCACGCCGCGATCCACGGTTTGCCGCGGGTCGCATCAGCCGGCAGGGACTTGACCCATCCGAAGCCGGCGCGCTCGGCTTGCGCGCGCAGATACTGCGCGCCACGATGGCGTAGCTCGCGCGCTCCCATCGTGCGCACACGGTTGAGGATCCAGCGAAGGTTCATTGGACGTGGGCGCGTGTGTGAGCTCGCACCATCCCTGTGCGCCGCGAAGCCCCAGTACTAGATCTCTCGATACAACATTGTACTCGGCATGCGACGCGATGCTTTCGCCGATCGCGCAGACACGATCCGCGATGCGGTAGTGGCCCGCCGGGCTTGCCAAAATGACATAATAGAGGGTCTGTTACACTGCGGTGTGCATTGCCGCAAGGACAGAGTCGGCTTAATATCCAAAATCCGAGCTGAAGGGTGAGTATGAGCACAGTCAGGGCGGTACGGGTGTGCACGGACGAGGCCCCAACGCCTGCTCCCTTCTTCGTCGTCGGCTGTAGTCGGTCCGGCACCACGCTGCTGCGGATGATGCTCTGCTCGCATTCACGCATCAGCATTCCGCCGGAGACCCACTACCTGATTCCTCTGCTCGAGCGATTCAGCATCGATCGGCCCCTCACCGCGGCCGAGATCGAAAGCGCTGCCTCGGTAATCACCAACCACTACAGATGGCCGGACTTGAAACTCGACGCGCAGGAGTTCCGTCGCGAGCTGAGTCAACTTACAGAGCCGGATCTGCGCGATGTGGCTCAGATCGTTCACCTGTGGCATATGCGAACCGAAGGAAAAGCTCGCTGGGCAGATAAGACACCCTGGTACACTCCGATCGTGCCCGAGCTGGCGAAGATGTTCCCCAACTCGCAGTTCATTTTCCTGGTTCGGGATGGCCGAGATGTGGCGAAGTCACTGCAAGTCACGCATTGGGTCGGCCGGTGGTTGCACGAGAACACACGCGAGTGGATCAGCGCGCTCGAGCACGAGCAGCGCTGGAACGGCTCAGAGCTTGGGCGGCGGATTCTGCTGGTTCGCTACGAGGGCCTGATACTCGAGACCGAGGCCACGCTGCGGCGGATCTGCGAATTTATAGGGGAGGAGTTCGAACCGCAGATGCTCTCGTGGCAAGGGCACGTCGATGAGCGGATACCAGCGCGAGAGAGTGGGATTCATAGGAAGCTGAAGCTCAGAATCGATCCGAAGGGCGTGAACCGCTGGAAGCGGGAAATGAGCGCTCGCGAGATTTTCGTTTGCGAGGCATTCATGGGAGCGCAGCTCACGCGCATGGGGTATGAGCGCCGTTACCGCAGCGCACTTTGGGCACCAGCCTTCGCATTGACACGCCTGTACTGCCGGATAGTCCTGCCGCTAGTGGCCCTACAGATGAGGGCCTTGAACTTTCTCCGCAAACGCGTTGGGCGCGCCTTCGGAGGGAGTTGATGTTTGCCCCTGGTGAGCATACAGATGAAAGCCTCGAACTTTCTCCGCAAACACCTTGGCCGCGCACTCCGGGCGAGGTGATGCCGCACAAACCGGTCACCGGCCACAGTGACGCACGGCACGCGGAAATGCCCAGCGCTGCTAAGGTGCGACTGCTGCTCGTGCTGGCGTCCGTGCCGTGGCCAATACGCCGAACCGGCTACGCGCTGAGATTTGCTCCGATAATCGATTACCTGGCGCAACGCCACGAGTTGGACGTTCTGGTACTCGGGGAAGAGGACGAGGCCGTCCAGGCGAGCGGCCCGCTCCGGCGGTGCCATTCGCTGGTTGTCACCAGGGTGCCAGCTTCGCGGCTTCCCCCATGGCTTAGAAAAATCAGGACCGCTTATCGCGCCTTGTGGCCCTGGGGCGCACCACGGGACTCAGCGGGCTACCCCAAGCGCAAGCTGGAGCGCTTGCTGCTGGACTATCTGGACGATAAGAATTACTCGACCGTGATCTGGGCAACGGGGCATCTGGACACCGCCTGTCGCATCCGCCGTAGATACCCGCAAACTCGTTTCGTCATAGACATGGTCGATTCGCGGGCTCTGCTGTCCTCTCGCCGCGCCTCGACGGACCCGCTGCTGCGCACATTGAGCAGGTACAGCGGCTGGAAGTGGCGTCGTCTGGAGAGGAGAGCGCAAGAAGTCTTCGACGCGTCAATCTATATCTCCGATGTCGATGCGCACGCCGCTCGAGCGGATCACATGCCGAAAATTCATGTGGTGCCGAATGGGATTTCCCACGCAGATGCGCCAGCCACCACGAAAGCCGCGCCCTCCGGCCGGGTCATCGGATTCCTGGGCGGCATGTGCTATCAGCCCAACATTTCCGCCGTTGTGCGCCTCGCCGAGCGTATTTTCCCGCGGGTCCTCGCTTCGCTGGCCGACGCCAAGTTGCTCATCATCGGACGTGACCCGGCGCCCGAGATAACGCGGCTCCAAAGCCCGGCGATCATCGTCACGGGTACGGTCGACAATATCTGGTCCTGGATTGCGCGCGCGAACATCTTTGTATATCCGATGATCGAAGGAGCGGGCCTGCAGAACAAAATCCTCGAGGCCATGTACGCGGGTGTTCCGATTGTCACGACTTCAATCGCCGCCAACGGTATCGGTGCGAAAAACGGCGAGCAGCTGCTGGTTGCCGATACCGATGAGGGAATTGTCGAGCAAGTCTTGAAGTTACTCGGCGATCCGGAATGGGCCGCGCGACTCGCGCAGGAGGCACGCACCTTCGTGATGCGCGAATTTTCCTGGCCAGCCATCCTGCCACGGTATGAGGCCATCGTTGTCGCCGCGAGAGCTCCCGCGCCCTTGCCAGGCGACCTGACGTGACGACTGCCCTGGGCTAATAATACGACGGTGCGTCGTCGCGCTCCTCGGAGCGGTTCAGCACGACGCCTATGAGGTTCATCTCCGCGAGCAGCTCCTGCGCCTTCACCACGGCGGAGCGTTCCGTCTGACCCTCCGCAACCACGAGCAACACCCCGTCGACCCGCGGAGCAAATGCCAGCGCGTCATCTGAGGTAAGCGGCGGCATGTCGAATATCACGATGTGGTTCGACAGCTCCGTCTCGATCACCCGCAGCAGCTCGAGCATGCGCGCACTCGCCAGCATTTCCGAAGAGTGATCGAACGAGCGGTTGTTGGGAATCACCAGAAGGTTGGGTGACCCGCAGCTGTAGATCACCTGCAGGGCTTCCGCCTCACCGAGGAGATAATCGCCCAGCCCCCGCTCGCAGCGGATGCCAATCTGCGCCGCTACCTGCGGACGCGGCAGATCCAGGTCAACCAGGCACACGTGCGTATTCGGTTCCGACGCAAGCGCCATCGCAAGGTTGATCGACGTGAGGGTCTTGCCTTCGCCGGCTTTGGTGCTGGTCAGGGCAATCCAGCTCCAGTTTTCTGCGGTAAGACGCCTCAGCAGCCGGGTGCGCAGGATCTTGTAGGCGCGCAGCGCCGCGCGGTCGGCGACCTGCGGCAGCACGCAGTTGCGCTCGAGAGCCACGGGATTGAGCGTGACCGCCTCGAACTGACGCGTGGGTTGAGTTTGGACGCCGACGGTTGGCTCCACCGGCGCACGCCGCGCCCGAGTCTCACTCGGCACTCCCTCCCCACGAGCCTTGGCCAGGGCCAGGGCATTTTCAATGATGCTCACTAAGGTTCCTTGCCATCAGGGCACCGCAAAGTGAATGAGAAGATACACGACAGGTACCGCGATGACCGTGGTCGCGGTCAAAGCCACCAGTCGCCGGCGCCGCCGGCCCGCGAAGGCGGCGTTGCGGATCACCGGCACGATGCCCAGCGGCGTCACGTTCAGAATCGCCAGAAGATCGCGCCTGCCGCGCACGCTCGCGTCCATCGCACTGACGCCGAGCGCCGCCATGACTGCCAGGAGCGTCACACCAATCAAACCGATGAGAGCGATGCCGAGGCGCGGCGGCTTCGTCGCCAGCCTTGGAACCGCAGGGCTGGCTACGAGTCTGAACTGGTCAGTCGTACCACTCATGATCCCCGAAGCCCTGAGGTCAGCATCGATTCGTTGGCTGATGAGGTCGTCGTACGCCTTTTTCGCGGTATCGGCGTCGCGGTTCAACGTGTCGTAGGCGCGCTCGACCTCGGGCGTCGACTGGAGGTTGCCGCGGAGTTTCGCGTCCTTGGCGCGCAGATACTCTCGCTGCTGTTCCAGCGCTGCGATCTGCCCTTCGACCCCGTTCAGCTGCGTCTTCAGCTGAACCACCGCGGGCGTCTGCAGTTCAGCGACCCCCGTGTCGGTGCCTTTTTTGTCTTTCTCTCCGGAAGCGATGCGTGCTTCCAGGTCTTTGATCGTGCGCTCCGCGCGCTGAACGTCCGGGTAGTCCTCGCTATAGCGCTGGCGCAACTGAGCGAGCGCCGTACGCTGCTCGGCCAGCTGTTCCGAGAGGCTCGAGCCGGGACCGGCCGGAAGGTAACCGTGGCGCATCGCCTCGATCTGCTGACGCAACTGAATCATGTCCGGATAGTTCGGGTCGTACACCGCCAGCTTCTTCTGGTACTGCGCCTCCAGATCCTGAAGTGTGTCCTCGTTAGCGCCCGTAGCGCGCGCCTGTTGCAGCTGCTGCAGGATGAACGTGCGGTTCTCCTGCTGCGTGCGCAGGTCGCGCTCGACGCCCCGCAAGTCCTCGTCCGTGAGGTTCTCGATGCTGACATTCTGCTGCGCCGTATCCGGCAGGCGGTCGAAATTCTGCTGCTTGAATTGGGCGAGTGCAGCCGCGCTCGCCGCGATCTTCTCTCGCTGGCGGTCGGCCTCGGCGGCGTAGAACTGGCTGTCCTTGTATACCGGCGCCGCGGCGTTCCGCCGCGCGACCAGGGTAAATGCGTTCGCAAGCCAGGCGGCGACCTTTTGCGCCGTCTGCGGATCGCGGTTCGCATAGGAGACCGTAAAGCCCGTATTGACCTTGCGCTCGAGACCGCTGAGCGGGTCGAGTATCTTCTGCACGACCATCTCGACGTCGACGTCGCCCTGCAGCTCCTTGAGCGCGCCGCCCGGGTCCTCTTTCAGCTGCGGATAGGGCGCCAGCGTGCTCAGCGCCGCGCGCAGGTCCGGTGAGCCGAGAACGGCATCGGCCAAGCCGGAAACGTACCGGTCAGCGTAAGTGTCTGACTGGTCCGTGAGGCCCTTCTCGGTGTTCTCGCCGACGGTAACGGTCTGGGGTTTCAGTTGGAACGTGGCCGTCGAGACGTACTCGCCCGGCAAGCCCACGGCAAACAACAACGTCAACAGGATGCCCGGCAGCCAGATCGCGAGGATCAGAGGTCGGCGGCGTCTCAGCGAATTGACATAATCCCCAAAATCGGTCTTTTCCTCGGTCATCCCCTTACTCCGCATGCGCGCCGCAGGCGTCCCACTAACCCACCCAGCGTGCCTGAGCCCACACCGTTGCGCCAGCCGTTTGGGACATATTGAGAGCTAGTATTCAACGGTGATCGCGGCTCCTTCCGGCGGGCGATGAGGCTCATAGACAAAGGACACCTGTATCGAGTTCGCCTCGCCCGGCGGGGCAAGGTAGTGGTACTCGGTAAAGGAATACTCGGCGATCACGGAGAACTGCCGCTGCAGGCGCCATTCGAAGCCGGTGGTCGCGTAATTGTAATGCTGTGCGCGAACGGTCGGCACGGCGGCGACGGCCCCGTCCAGCGGACTCTCGTACATGGCGCGCGCTCCCAGGAACGCGGCGAATCGGGGCGTCAGGCGTTGCGATAGGCGCAGACGCAGCTGATCCAGATTGACGGCATAGCCCTGCGGGGTCGGCGCGACGTTGCGGGTGGCGTCAACGAAAATCTCGGTCAGGCTGTAGATCCAGTGAGTCCCGGCGCCGGCCGACCAGTTCGTGGTGTCCGAGGCCAAAGCGGTGCCCGAGACCGCAGGCGCGCCGGCGACGGCGCCCGAGAAATCCGTGCGCTCGATACCGACGCGCAGATAGTACTGCTTGGTCTCGGAGTACTTCCCGTCCCACTCCGTCTCCGCGCCATAGGTATCGGCCGTGCGACCCGAATCGGGTCGAAAGTTCGCGCCGGTAGCACGCAGGGTAAGAGAGCTGATGGAGCTCGCCGCAAGCACCAGGCCGGCGGAGCCGGTGGCGTTCTCATATCCGATGTACGCGGGCAGTGAGCGGTTGTAGCTGCTGTCGGTATAGTCTGCGTTGAGCTGAAGAGTGGTCCGCGGTGTCATTTGGAGCGTGTAGCTCGGAATCAGGGCGCCAAGATTCTGGCGGATGCCGGCCGGCGCGGCGAGCGTCGTACCAGGCTCGGTTTGCCCGAGTCCGGTGCCAGTACCGGTCGTGGGCAGAAAACCCGTGACCAGCGATTGGGAGGAGCCAAACGCGCCTAAGCTAAACGTATAGCGCGGACCGTTGCGCTGTGCGTTCAGACTCAGGAACTCCCAGTTGGAATCGAATCCTGTCTCGCTTGGAAACCAGCTGCCCCGCACTTCAGGTATCGCGAGCAACTGCCAATTCGTCTCCTGCGCAATCAGCGGGACTCGTACGTCTACCGTGCCATCGCCCGCGCCGATCTTGTCCGGCCCGGGCGCTGCGAGGGTGATGTTAGTGTTATATCCACCGCCGAGCTGAATCCAGGGGTTGACCTCGTAGTCGGTGGCCGCGGCGCAAGCAGCAGCCAGGGACAGACAAATGCCGCTGAGGCAGGCGGCCACCCTCGTCGGCAGCCTTCCGCTGTCGGCGAACGCCTGTGGCGATGAGCTCACGGCACGACCACGACATCCCCGGCCTGAAGCAGCACGTTCTGCTGCAGATCTTTGCCATGAGCGACGTCGCTGTAATGGAAGGGAATGGCGATCTGGCCGCCGGTAGCGTTGCTGCGCAGCACGATGATGTTGTTCAGCGATGCAAATGCCGTGGTGCCGCCGGCCATGCTCAGTGCCTGCATCACGTTGACATCCGGATTAACCACGAAGTTACCGGGCTTGGTGACCTGACCGATCACGTAGACCACATTCCCCTTGATATCCTGCAACGACACGGTGACGACCGGGTCCGAAATGTACTTTTTGAGCCGGGTCGCGATGAGACTCTGCAGCTCGAGCACTCCTTTGCCCCGCGCGTCGACCTGACCGACCAATGGAAAGGAAAAGGTCCCATCGGGGCCCACGAGCACCCCGGTGGTGGGGCTGGTGAGATCCGGCTCTTTCCACACCGCGATTGACAGGATGTCCCCGGGCTTGACGGTGTACTCAGCCGCATGGGCGACGCCGAACGCCACCAGCAGCGCGAGTGATCTCAGCAGATTATTGAGCATGGCACGCATCAGACCTCCATATCCGAGGCTCCCTGTCATAAGCCCCCCGGATGCCGCGGCACATACCCTAAATTGGACAATCCTTCCAAGTCGCTTTCTGGTTCTTGGTAGCTTTGACTGTCAAAGCATAGCTAAATCTCGGCCCCGGCGCCATGACCTGCGGCCATTCCTGACCTCAGTTGTACACCTGATCTTGTCGGCGCGACCGGAATTCGTGACTATGCTCTTTCCATGCGCTATCTGCTGGCCCTGCTCATTTTTGCCCTCACGATCATCGATATCTTCGGCTGGTCGGCCAGCCTCGGACCCGGACTGAGCGTCAAGAACGCGATTCTCTACATGATTCTCCTTGGGCTGGCCGCCCGCTTCGTCCAGCAGGGTGGAATTCGGTTGGAGCTGCCGCAAGTTCACACGTGGTTCGGGATCCTGATCGCGTGCGCCACGCTCTCCTGGCTCTTTACCGCAATAATCATCAGGTACAGGTTCTACACGGTCGTGGGCAGCGGCATCGAGCTGAAGAATTTTCTGCTCGACAACGTACTGGTCTTCGGGGTGTATCTGTATGGAACGCGGAACTACTCGGACGCAAAGTTCCTGCTGAAATGCCTGCTGCTTGCGATCGCCGTCGCCAACGCGGTCGCGATCGGCAACGTAGCCGGTCTCATCGATATCGGCACTACCAAGGTAGGGGAAGGCACGCTAGTTGGTCGCATGTTCGGCGCATTCGGCCACGCGAACGAAACAGCCGCCTTGATCGTGTGCCTACTGCCGGCCTACATCGCCGCGACTCTATCCTCCAAGGGTGTCGAGCGCTGGATGTGGGGTTTGGCGGGCGCAGGCTCGGCAGCCGCGATGGTCATGACAGGATCGCGAGGCGCATTTGTAGGGTTCGCACTGGGACTCGTCTTTGGCCTCTATATCTGCCGCAGCATCATCTCCTGGCGGCGCGTAGTAACTGTCGCGGCGCCGCTGGCGGCGGTCGCCGTCCTGGTGCTGGTGCTCGCGAGCGTCGAGTTCGGCGACATCCTCATTTCGCGTGTTACGGAGATGCTGCTGAATCCGGCCTCGAGCAGCGGCGATCGCGTGGCGATCTGGATACCTGTCGTGAGCAAGATGCTCGCCACTCCGATAACGCTCATTACCGGCTTTGGATGGGGTGCGTTCGAGGTGATGGGCTTCTTCTATGGGACCCATAACCACTACCTCTGGCTATGGTTCGAGCTCGGAATCGTCGGGCTAGGGAGCTATCTGATGCTGATCGGCGAGCTCCTGGTCACGGCGCGCCGTGCTGCGCAGACCGCATCCGACGAAGCGGCGCGCTATCTGATCGCGTTCATCTTCGGCATGATCGCGCTGTCCGGCGCCCTGATCTTCGCGCAAATCTTCAAGCCCTGGCTATACATCTGGATTTACGTCGGTGTGACGATGCGCATGGCGGTGAGCGCCACCCAGCCCGCGCGCGCCGATGCGCTTGAGGAGCATCGCGGCGCGGCGGGGATCGGCTCAGCCGCTGCCACTGTACGTCGCGCCGGGGCCGCGCCTGGCAGCAGCTCCGCGCGGCCGCTGAAACCCGCTGGCCGTGGCTCCTCCAGTCTGCCTCGTTGATCTAGTGCAGCAGAATGCGGGCGTCGCCCGTTGCGATCGTGACGCTCGTCAACCCGGTCGCACCGCTGTCGATCGCGGAGTTCGCGCCATAGTTGCTGCTGGAAGCCGTGAGCGCCAGCCAACCTCCCGTGACCGGCGGCAGCGTGACCACGGCGGACGTGTTGTCCTTGTGATAGTTGGTGGACTCGTTCGCGATCACCAGAGCGATTCGGTTGTTGGGCGTCCTGAAGCGACGCGCAAAAACATTCGGACCGCCCGTGAAGCTAACGAGCCTCGTCGGCGCCGTCTGCGGCGGATCAATTGCCGTGCCCATCCAGTTGCGGTACTGCCCGATTTGCGCCCGCGTCGAGCTCGCATAGGAAAGACAGACGCCGGTTGCAGGGTTGACCGAGAGCCAGTCAAACCAATCAAGGCTGTGGTAATACCCTCCGCTGACAGTGCGCCGCGAAAGATAACTGGGACAGCCGTTGTCCAGAATCCACGCGCTCGCGAGCCAATAACGCACACCCGCACCGACACTCGATGTGCATCCGGGGCACCCACCGTTCGAGTCAAGTGCGTCGTTCCCAGCGAGGTTGAGTTCCGGCCTGTTTACCATCCCGGCGTTGTAAGCCATATAAAGCGCGCACCTGGCGAGGCCGGACCAGTTCTCCATGCAGTAGGTCTCACCGATGAAGCCTTCGAACTCCTGAAAATCCATCCTGGCGGTGGTCGCGTGTGCGCCGATCACGCCGTACGGGCGCTCGAAGATCCGCAGGCGGGAATCGTCCGAAACGTAAGTCATCCAGCCGGTGTTGCCGCAAAAGAGTTTGCCGGGGGCGTTGGTACGCCAGGACTGCACCCCCTCCGCGAGCCCCGCGACGAGGGACGGGTAGACCGATATGTCGGTGGGAGCCGCGGGACTGCCGTCTTGCAGATAGTCACCGACCGGCGCGGCCACTGGAGTCGAGAAGTTATCGATAAAGACGCCCCCCAGATTGGGCGCGGCGTCTGCGGTCGATCCGGCGAAATAGTAGTCATGCACGTACTTGGCGAACGCGGCATACATCGCATTGCCGTTCGTATCCTTCGAGCGAGCGCCGAGATCGCAGGGATTGGTCAGCCAGGCATAAGCATTGCCGCGGTAATAGCCGCTGCTGACGTGCGTCCCGCTGTCGCCGCTCTCCCAGACCGACCACGGTGACACCATCGCGTCGAACTGCCGCCACCAGATCGGTGCGGTAGTCGAGCTTGGAGCGCCGAGACCTGAGCCTCCGGGCGCCCCGATGCGGTCGCAGGTGTTGTACTGCATCACTACGGGGCTTACGACGCCATCGCCCGCATTTATGCCGTTGACCAGAGTCCCCCGGTTGTATCCGTAACTGGCCGCGCTCCCTTCCCAGTCCGCGGCGATGATCGCGACGTCCATGTGGGACAGATAATCAATCAGCGCGGTCTGGTTGTGCGCGTAATTATGGCTGCCGCCGATGAAATTCACCGCGATGCGCGGGAAAGTCGCAAGCGATGCCACCGTGGTCGCCTGGGCACTCGGAACGATCTGGCTGCGCGTGGCCGCCGCAAGCGCAACCGCACCTGCGCCAGCGAGTACCTGGCGGCGCGTGAGTACGCGCCGCCGCTGCCGTGAGGGGATCCACATGCGATCGCATGGTATCGCCGGCTGCAGGCATTGGCTACGAGGTAGCCAGCGCGACCGAACGGCATTCCCGCAACGACTCCAGGATGCGCAGCGTAGCCTCCGTCACCGCCGCGAGCTCGGCGTACGGGATCGGACTCGCCGCGCCGCGGCGCACAGCCTCGATGAACTCACCGACCATTGCCCGCTGACCCTTGTCCTGGCTGATGAGCCTGCGTCGTCGTGCTCCCCGCGCCGTGTAGAAGGTGAGTTTGCGGAAGTCCTCGATGGCGGCGCACTGGCCGTCCTTGAACACCTCGATGTACTCCTTGCGCATGCCTTTGGGTCCGTTGGCGAAGTAGCAGACGCTGCCCACCGAGCCATTGGCAAACAGCAGGTTTATGGTAACGGTGTCCAAAAGACTGTCCGGGTCTCGCATGGCGAACGCGTGCACGCGCGTCGGTAGCGCGCCCGTCAGGAAAAGCATGGTGTCGATGAAATGACAGACTTCGCCAACGATGCGACCACCGCCGAGCTCGAGGTCCTGGATCCAGCTGTCTTTGGCAATGGCGCCGGCGTTGACGCGATAGAGGATCGACATCGGGCCCGCGCCGAAACGTCGTTGCACTTCGCGGACCAGGGGCGAGAAGCGGCGGTTAAACCCAACCAGGAGCAGGCCCGGGGCCGTGCGCACTGCCGTGCTGATGGCGTCGAGCTGATCCATGTTCAACGCCAGGGGCTTCTCGACGAACACATGCTTGCCAGCCCGCAGCGCGTCGAGCACATAGCGCGCATGAGTGTCGTGGCGTGTGGCAATGAAAACCGCGGCGGTCTGTGCGTCGGCGATCACCGCGCCCGTGTCCGCACCACAGAAAGCAAAGCCGAAACGTTTTGCAACTGAGCGTGAGCTGGTTCCCGTGGCGGTGATGACACCGCGCAGCTGCACCGAAGCATCGGTGGGGAGGTTCGGCAACAGGTGGCTCATGGCGTAGCTACCGGCGCCGATAAAGCTCACGCCGGGCGCCGGGATCGGGGATCCGACCGGCGTGGCGGAGCGCAGCACGACCGCGCCGGTCTCGAGCGGGCGCTCGACGTCGTATTCGATCACTATGCCGAGATACGGCTCGGTCTTCTTGAGAATCAGGTCATACGCGCCGGGCGCCGCCGCTAACGGGAAGCGGTGCGTGGTCAGATACGTGAGGTTCACCTGACCGCTGACCAGCAATTTCTGAAATGACTCCATGTTGCGCCGCTCGGTCCAGCGCACATGGCCAACCGGATAATCCATACCCTTTGCTTCGTAGGCCGCGTCGTAACGTCCGGGGCCATACGAACAGGACATCTTCAGTGACAGTTCCTTGCGGTAGTAATCCGGCTCACGGTCGAATCCCGTCGGTACGGCGCCCACGACCACGACCGTGCCGCGTTTGCGCAGCAGCCGGCCCGCGAGATTGATTGGCTCCAGGCTGTCGGTCGCGGCCGTAATGATTACTGCATCCGCGCCGATTCCCGCGGTGAGCCGCAGGCACTGCGCCTCGAGCGCTGCAGATCCGGTCTCGAACGCCGCATCCGCCCAATGCTGCGCCGCCAGTTCGACATTGCGTGCATTGATGTCCACGCCGATGACGCGCACTCCCGCCGCTTTGAGCAACAGCCCGGTCAACTGCCCGAGCAGGCCGAGACCGATCACCACGCAGCTCTCGCCGAGCCGCAGATCGGACTGGCGAACACCCTGCATGGCGATCGCACCCAAGGCGTTGTAGGCGGCCGTGGCGAGGTCGGCGCCTGGCGCGAGCGCGACACATAGATTGACAGGAACCGCAACCACTTCCGCGTGACTCGCGTAACCGGCACCAGCGCACGCCACGCGGTCACCGACGGCAAATTCCCGCACATCGGAGGCCACCGAGACGACCTCACCCGCGCTGCTGTAGCCAAGCGGCGAGTACGCTTCCAGCTTCTTCTGCACGGCACGGTAGGCCTGCACCGGACCTTGCTGCGCCAGGACCTCGAGCAGCTGCCGCACCTGTTGCGGCCGCTCCTGTGCCTTGCCAAGCAGGCTCTTGCGTGCGGTGGCTACCGTGCTGCCTTCGGTTCCGGCGCTGATCAGAGAATAGTGATTGCGCACGAGAACCATGCCGTGCTCGAGGAGCGGCGGCGGCACGTCGATCACGCTTATCTCGCCGTCGCGCAGTCGCTGGGTTAGTTGCTTCAAGAGTTGATTCCCGCTTCGGTGTTCAGAGAAAGAGTGTGCACCATTCCTGGAGGACGATCAGCGCGTAGATGATCGATGAATTCTCCTCAACTCCAGCGATGTGCCGGCCGATCAACTCGTTGACGGCAGTCGCATTGATGCCGGTCGCTTCGACCAGCAATCCGACATTGAGCAGGCCGTCAATGCGTTCCGGCGAGGCGAACAGGCTGCGGATTGGCATGGCGAACCCCGCCTTGCGCCGCCGTTGAATGTGATCCGGAATCACATCACGGAATGCCCTGCGAAGGACACGCTTGGCGCCCCCCGAAAGACTCAGCTTGTAGGCGCGTGGGAGCGAGTACGCCAGGTTGACGATGCGGTGATCGAGGTAAGGCACGCGCACCTCAACGGAGTTCGCCATCGACATGCCGTCGGTATAAGAAAGGTTCTTCTGCAGGAAGTTGTCGAACTCGAAACGCTTGAAAGCCTCAAACGGGTCGCCGCCAGGCGGGAAGTAGCCGGCAAGGAATTCACTCACGGCCTTGGTATCCGTGTTGCTCACCGACGCCGAGACGGCGAAGTCGCCAACCAGGCTGAAAATCGCGGCGCGGTATTCCGGGTAGTGGTAATACTTGCCGAGCTTGTAGAGGTAGCGCCTGAAGCTCTTGAATGCACCACGCCCCTGCTCCACCCCGGCCATCCAGCGGACTACTCCACCTGCGCCAGGAACGTTGCGCAGGCGCTGATCCAGCAACGTGAGTGCGTGGCCCGGGTACCCGAGGAACAGCTCGTCGGCACCCATGCCGCTCAGGAACACGCGCGAGCTTGCTGCGGCACCCCGGGTTATGAGATCAGTGGGAATCTGCGCGGAATCCGCGATCAGGTCATCGGCGAATGTCACCGTGCGCCGGATGTTCTCGCTGGTCATCTGCACCGCGCCAACATCGATAGGCTGCAACCTCAGCGACCAGGCACGGGCAAGTCGCTCGGCGTGGTCGAAATCCGAGGATGTACCCTCGAATTGACGGTCTTCGTCACTTCGTCGCGCGCAGTAATGAGCGATCTGCCGCTCATGCCGGATCACCGAGGCGATGATCGAGGAATCGAGGCCGCCCGAGAGGAAGTTTCCAACCGGCACGTCGGCAACGAGGCGCATGCGCGTTGCGTCCGTGACCAGCGCCGTCACCTGCTCGGCAGCTTCCGTATAGCTCGCGGCGCTGCGGCTGGTAACGTCCGGACGCCACCAGCGTTCGGTGCGAATCTCGCCGGTTTCGAGGTCATAGTCGAGCCAGCTCCCCGGCGCGAGCCGACGCACGCCCTTGAACAGCGTGTCTTCGCCGGGGACGTACTTGAAGATAAAGTAGCTCTGCAAATGGTCCCGGTCGAGGACTGGACGCACGCCGCCGGCGACGAGGGCCTTGATCTCGGATCCAAACACAAGGTCCTTGCCGATCCTTGCCGTGTATAGCGGCTTGACACCCACGCGATCGCGCACCAGTTGCAGGCGGCGGGCGCGCAGATCAAGCACTGCAAATGCGAAGTCGCCGTTCAGGTGCTGCAGGCACTTCAGTCCCATGCGCTCATAAAGCGCGAGCAGCACTTCAGTATCGGTACCGGAGCGGAATGCATGATCGCGGAGAAACTCGCGGCGCAATTCCCGGTAATTGTAGATCTCGCCATTGAAGATGATGACGGTTTGCCGGTCGGCGCTGAACATCGGCTGCGTACCGGCAGCGCTGAGGTCGATGATGCTCAGCCTCGTGTGGCCGAGAAAGACCTGCCGGCCGGCAACCGCAGTCAGGTACTCACCGTGGGCGTCGGGTCCGCGATGCGCAAGCGAACGCACCATGGCAGGTCCGTCGCGCGCAGCCGCTGAGACATATCCGGCTATGCCACACACGAATGGCCTTCCCCACCCATCGCGCCAATCGGCCTGGTATTTGCCAGGTGGAGACCTGGTGGCCCCACACTGGCGTGTTGAACACTGCATCGATTATACATACGTCTGTGTTGAGCCATTCACCTCACCTGGTTGGCTGATTCGTGCGCCGGGTCAGTTTCATGGGCTCGCCGCTCGATGTGGGCACGATCGACGAAACGATCGATTTCATTGATGAGCGGGTGGCTCGACACGAATTGACCCAGCATGTGGTGGTGAACGTAGCGAAGCTCGTCCAGATGCAGAGCGACGCCGAGCTTCGGCGCTCCGTGGAAGGGTGCGACATCATCAATATTGACGGAATGGGCATCATCTTTGGCGGCCGCCTTCTGGGTCTTGAATTGGGTGAGCGCGTGGCAGGAATCGACCTGTTTGCCCGCCTGGTCGAGCGATCTGCAGTTCGTGGATATCCGATTTTCCTGCTGGGTGCGACGCCGCCGGTCGTGGCCGAAGTCGCTCGGCGACTTCAGGCGGCCCATACGACCCTGCGTATAGCTGGCTTCCACCACGGGTATTTCTGGGATGACGAGCAGGCGATCGTCAATACGATCCATGGTTCCGGCGCGCGTCTGCTGTTCGTGGCGATCGCGTCTCCAAGGAAGGAGAAATTCATTGCCCGCTGGCGCGCGGCGTTGGGGGTTGATTTCGTCATGGGTGTTGGCGGGACATTTGACGTGGTTGCCGGGGTCGTGAGCCGGGCGCCCGGTTGGATGCAGCGATCAGGCTTTGAGTGGCTTTACCGGGTCATCCAGGAGCCGCGACGGATGTGGCGCCGCTACCTGTTCACGAACCTGTCTTTTGCTCGCATGATTGTCACGCAACTCATCAGGCAACGTTTCCTTCGCGCTCGAGGGCAACGTGACGATGGGGACGCACAGCCGCCCGTTTGACAGTTTCGTGACTGAGTTCACATCCCCAGGCATTTCCGGGTAATCAGACGCCGGGTCTGGGCTTCCAGCTCGCAGCAACCTCGCAGACATGGCCTCACGCTCGATGCGTGAATTTCCCTGTTTTGCGCGCATATTTCGCTCCGCGGTGCGCGTGCCTGCGCGGCACATGTCAGCGAATCGCGACACGGTGATCCAACCTGAATGACGGTGTACCTTCCGCCCATGGTGGCGCGGTGCCGTGCACACGGCTCACGCGCGCGAGGACACACCAAAGCTGTCCGGGGGGACAACGATGGTAGCGACGACGGTCGATTCTCGTGCTGCCTATGGCGGCGGCATTCGCGCAGATTCACACGGCATGAGCGCAGGGAGTGATCCAATGATTTGCAAGCTAACAGGCTTCGTCGCGCTGGCAGGCGCAATGGTGTTTGCCTGCTGGAATCCAGCGTTTGCGCAGACCCCTGGACCGCCGTGTCTCACGGTCGACAATGCAACCACGACCTGCAGTGCCACCACCACCGGCCCTGTCTCGGATCCCTTCCCGCGCACGGCGGTCATCATGAACGGCGGCGACTTCACGTTGCTGCACTCTGGCAATACGAATGCCGGCGTTACGCTCGCTACGGTCGCTTCAGAATCCAACATGATCGTCATCAGCGGCTATCTTGGTATCGAGAGCTATGGCACTTACTCCGCGCTGATGAGTAGTTGGAAAGCGGCCGCGTCCGCCAATGGCGTTACCTTACGGACGTTTTTGTATACCAATGGGCAGGCGTTTCAATATACAAATCCTGCGATCTATCCGTGGCTGACCAACGCGTTTAACAGCTCAAGCATGTGGGCTTACACCTCGGCTTCCGGCAGCGGCACCACCGACGTCGTTCCTTACAGCGACTCCGGCAATGACGGTCAATCGTACCTTCAGATTACGCCCTACAACACCCAGACACTCTCCTCATCGTACAAGTACAACGGCAAGACCGGCGTGCTGGCGGGGTCCAACCTCTGGAATCTTTACGCCCAATATTTCTACGATATATTCGTCAATGGGCTCGCCGTCTCGAAATACGGCGAGGTGGCGGGATTTGTGCCGAATGCCAGTCTGGATGGCATTTACCTGGACAACTATTCACCAGTCCCGAGCTCCACTGCGACCTGGGATGGAATGGGCACTACGCCGGTAGCGGCTACTCCCGCAGTCATCACCGCCACTGAACAGGGACAGGCGAAACAGGCCGCGGCGTTTCGGGCCATTAATTCAAAGTTTCTGCTTCTTGCCAGTACTGGATTCGCCGCCATGAATCTCAACGGTACTGTGAAAACAATCGATCCGAGCTATGAGCATGTGTGGGACGTAGTGATGAATGAGGGCACGGTCGGGTTCTCATGGAGCATCGAGACGTGGCACGACTCCCCGCCCGGAGCCTGGATGCAAGGACTTATCGCCGCCGAGGCGTCGATAGCTTCCGACGGTACTCTGATATTCCATCAGGTTGGCGGACCTGATGGCGACAATGACCTGGTCGGGAACCAGTCCGGGTGGGGAGCCACGCAGTGGCAAGCGGTTCGCTTCGGCTTCGCTGCGGCCATGCAGAGAAACTGGCACTACGCGTTGAATTGCGGGCAGAACGACTATAACAATGTCGGCCTGACGGACGAGCAGGTACAGACCGTGAGCGGTAAGGCCAATTACGGCTGGCTGTCTGCCGGCACCCAGCGCCTCGATCCGCCGCAGAGTGCAGCCTGGTCGAATGGCGTTTGGCGCCGACGTTTCCCGAATGGCTGGGTCTTATGGAATCCGCGCGGCAATGGAGCGCAGACCGTCACCATTCCCTCAACGCTCTGTCGTATCAAAACCCGCGGATATGGCAATGCCAGCGTGAACAGCGGAGCGTGTGGCGCTACCAGTGTGACCTTGCAGGACGCCGACGGACTGTTCCTGATCGGGACGGGCTGAGGTCCACTTCCAGCCTCGATGCGGGCCGCGGCGCCGATTGATGCGGGCCGCGGGTCCCCGCCCCCGCTGAACGCTCGCGTCTGTCGATAGCCCTCGAGTACCTACATCTGCGCCCCGCAGCGCGCGCGCGTGCGTGCGCGGCGCCTGTCAGTGAATCGCGACACGTCAGTGAACCGCGACACAGTGAAACAACCCGAAAGACGGTGTAGCTTCTGTTAAATGGTGGTGCGGCGCCGTAGCACACGGTCCCCGCGCCACCCAAAGTGGCGCGGCGCTGTGCACACGGTCGACCGCGCGAAACAATCCTTAATCCGGGGGAACAATGATGGTATCGACTGTGGCTGATTTCCGCGCCGCTAATGGCAGCGGCATTCGCGCATTTTCACATCGCAGGAGCGCAGAGGATGGCCCAATGATTCGAATGATTCGCAAGCTAGGAACCTTCGGTGCGCTGGCAGGCGCAATTGTGTTTGCCTGCTGGAACCCCGCAGTTGCACAGACCCCTAGTGCGCCGTGCCTCACGGTCGACAATGCGCCCTCGACGTGCAGCAGTGCCACGACCGCCGCGAGCACCACCAGCGGTCCTGCCTCGGATCCCTACCCGCGCACGGCGGTGATTTTGAACGGCGGCGACTTCACGTTGCTGCACTCCGGCGATACGACTGCCGGCGTCCCGCTCGCTACGGTCGCTTCAGAATCCAACATGATCGTCATCAGCGGCTATCTTGGTGTTGAGGACTATGGCACTTACGCCGCGCTGATGGAGGGATGGAAGGATGACGCGGCTGCCCATGGCCTCACTTTGCGCACGTTTTTGTATACGCAGGGGCAGGCGTTTCAATATGTTCTCGACTCTGCGGACTATCCCTGGCTAGTTGACGCATTCAACAAATCGAGCATGTGGGCTTACTCGTCGGCTTCCGGCAGGGGCACCAGCGATCTCATTTCCTACAGCGACTCCGGCAATACCGGCCAGTCGTATCTTCAGATTACGCCCTACAACAAACAGACACTCCCGTCATCGTACGAGTACAACGGCAAGACCGGCGTGCTGGCCGGGTACGACATCTGGAATCTTTACGCTCGATATTTCTATGATGTATTCGTCAACGGGCTGGCACGCTCGAAATACGGCGAGGTGAAGGGATTCGTGGCAAATCCCTATCTGAATGGCATTTACCTGGACAACTATTCACCAGTCCCGGGCAAGGTTGCGACCTGGAATGGAATGGGCACTACGCCGGTAGGCGCTACCGCCGCAACCATTGCCGCCACTGAAGAGGGACAGGCGAAACAGGCCGCGGCGTTTCGGGCCATTAATTCAAAGTTTTTGCTTCTTGCCAGTACCGGATACGCGGCTGAGTATCTCAATGGCACTTTGAAAACAATTCAGCCGAGCTATGAGCATGTGTGGGACGTAGTGATGAATGAGGGCACGGTCGGGTTCTCATGGAGCATCGAGACGTGGCACGACTCCCCGCCTGGAGCCTGGATGCAGGGGCTTATCGCTACCGAGGCCTCGATGGCTTCCGACGGTACTTTGATATTCCATCAGGTTGGGGGACCTGACGGCAGCAATGACCTGACCGGAGACCAGTCTCACTGGGGAGCCACGCAGTGGCAAGCTGTTCGCTTCGGCTTCGCTGCGGCGATGCAGAGAAACTGGCACTACGCGTTGACCTGCGGGCAGGACGCATATAACACCGTCGGCCTGACGGACGAGCAGGTACAGACCGTGAGCGGCAAGGCCAATTACGGCTGGCTGTCTGCCGGCAGCCAGCGCCTCGATCCGCCGCAGAGCGCAGCCTGGTCGAACGGCGTTTGGCGCCGACGTTTTCCGAATGGCTGGGTCCTATGGAATCCGCGCGGCAACGGTGCGCGGACCGTCACCATTCCGTCAACACTCTGTCGCATCAAAACCCGCGGCTATGGCAATGCCAGCGTGAACGACGGAAAGTGCGGCGCCACCAGTGTGACACTGCAGAACGCTGACGGACTGTTCCTGATCGGGACGGGCTGAGGTCCGCTTCCACTCGCGACCCCAGGACGCCGCCACGTGGCGTGGCGAGCGCCTGGGGTCGCGGCCGCGGCGTTGCGATGTCGTCTAGCCTGTTCCTGCCTCCAGAACCGGATCAGCGGCAGCGGAGGTGTCCGCCGTCTCGTTGACTGCCCCCAGCACCATCAGCATCCACAGCAGATTACCGTAGTCGCGTTGGCCTTCACGCTGCTCGGCGAGAATCTGCTCGACCGCCGGACCCGAGAGGCCGGCGGTCGCTACCGCGCGTTTCACGGCGCTATCGGCAAGGTCGCCCTGACGGAACCAGCTGCGCAGCGGCGTTACGAAGCCGCGCTTGCCAGCAGCCAGCAGTGCTCGAGGAAGCTTGCGACCGACCGTTTTGCGAAGCACCGCCTTGCGGGTCAGGCCTGGGAGCTTGACGTCCTTGTGGACGCCGCTCATCAGTTCAACCAGCCGGTGATCGAGAAACGGCACGCGTGCCTCCAGGGACCATGCCATGGTCATGCGATCCACCTTGGTCAGCATGTCGTCCGGCAGCGATACCTTGTAGTTGAAATACATCAGGCGGTAGAACGAATCCCGGTACGGGCAATCCCGCATGAGCTCGACGAATACGTCCCTGGCGCGGTGCACACGAAATCCGGCAAGCAACGCCCGCCGACGATCCTCCTCGAGCCACGCTATCTTGGCCAGCAGCCGGTCTTCGAACGTCGCGGCCGTGGTGGTGAGCAGCCGGTAGTAGCGGTTGGCTGCGTAGCGCATGTGTCCGCGAGTCATTCCGGCGATGCCGCCGATCAGTACCTCCGCACAGCGCCGTACCGAATGCGGGACGCGCAGGTACCTGGCGGCAAGCTTCTCGACCTGGTAGGCGGGGTAGCCGGAAAGAACCTCATCCCCACCATCACCCGTAAGGACCATCTTGACGTGTCTGGCGGCGAGTCGCGCCACGTGGCTGGTCGGCAGGGCGGATGAATCGCCGAAGGGCTCGTCATAGTGGAATGCGACCTGATGCAGCGCTGCTTCGAGATCATCTGGGCTTACGACCGCCTCGTGATGCCGGGTATTGACGCGTGCCGACACGAGCCGGGCGAGACGGCGCTCATCGAAAGCAGGATCATCGAATCCGATCGTGAAGGTCTCGACGGGCAGGCGCGTCTGCTCCGACATCAGGGTCACCACGGATGCCGAGTCCAGACCACCGCTGAGGAACGCGCCGAACGGTACGTCGCTGCGCATGCTGATGCGCACGGCATCCCCGAGCAAATGTGCGAATTCCTCCTGCACGGCCAGCGCGTCGCGGCGCATGTCGCCTTCGGCAATCGCGGGCAGGTCCCAGTACCGGTGGATTTCGGTGCGCTTCCCGTCCGTGATCAGGTAGTGGCCCGGTGGGAGCTTGCGAACCCCGCTGAAAAAGGAATGCGGTGCCGGGATGTACCCGAACGTCAGATAGACGTCGAGCAGCGAGGTATCCGGGATACGCGGCACACCGGCTGCGAACAGGCTCTTCATCTCCGAAGCGAACAGGATCCGCTCCGCATCGACCCAGTAATGCAATGGCTTGATGCCGAGACGGTCTCGCGCCAGGAAGAGCCTGTTACGGGAATCGTCCCAGATGGCGAAGGCCCACATTCCGTTGAACCGATCGAGGCAGCGCTCACCCCATTGCGCGTAGGCTTTGAGGATGACCTCGGTATCGGAGTCGGTGCGGAAGCGATGGCCGGCGGCGGTCAGCTCGGCACGAATTTCAACGTAGTTGAATACTTCGCCGTTATAAACAATGATGTTTTGGGTCTCGGCATCCATCATTGGTTGCTGGCCGGCGGCGGGGTCGATGATGGCTAACCGACGGTGGCCAAGGCCGAGCCCAGGGGCGATGTGCAGACCCTCACCGTCAGGTCCGCGGTGGCGAACCATGTCGGTCATTGCCTGCAGTAGATCTGCATTGACCGGTGTTTGCCGGTCGCGGTAGAGAACGCCCGCAATGCCACACATGATTTTCAGTATATCGCGGTTGCCGGGAGGACCGCGGCCAGCTCAGCGCCGGCGAAGCACCGCGAGTGAGCTCTTGACCCGCCGAAACAGAGCGTTCGCCTCCTCGACCCCTGTTGCGAGCAGCAGGGCCGCGAACACCACGCCGTAGAGGACCGAACCAACGACAGCGCCAAGGAAGGTCGTGCGCGATTGGAAGGTGATCCCGAAGGCGATCACCGCGCCGGTCGCAGCGCACAGGCCGATCTTGGTCATTGCGGCCCAGGGCAGTAGTCCACGTACCCGATACAGCCGCCTGATGACGAACGCGGACAGGAGGTTCTCGCTCAAGCGGGCGATAACGAGCGCGATTACCGCTCCGGCGATGCCCGTCAGCGGCAGGAGCACCACCAGTGCGAGGGCGTTCACGACCACGTCGACCGCGCCGATCGCGATGAAAGCACGCGTCCTGTTGATGGCGCGCATGAGCGGTGAAAAATCGATGCACGCGCGTGCGACGATCACCGCGTACCACCGCAGCACCGGGATGGCAGGACGGTAGGCAGGACCGAATGCCGTCAGGATGAGTGGCTCGGCGTACCAGGCCACGATGGCAGCCGCGGGAAACAGCAACATACAGTTGACGACCATGGCGCGACGCCAAAGCTGCAGAGCCTCGTCCTGCGAATCCCTGGCCCGCCGCACCAGCTCCGGCAGCAGCACCGCCGAGATCGAGTTGCGCATCGCTACGACTATTGGCTCGCCGTAAGTGCCGACCGTGAGGTGCGCCAGGGCGGCAACGCCGAGAAGCTTTGCGATGACGACGTTGCCAAGGTTTCTGGAGAGCATGCTTAGAAGCCCCCCAAGGCCAAACGGCACACAGAATCGCAACTGCTCGCCCCTGATATTGCCTATCGGCGGCTCCAGACGTGACTGGTCCACCCGGATCCACCCAATGAGCGCGCCGGTCAGACGCAGCCCCTCGAGCACCAGCAGAGACCCGATGATCGCGGAGACATTCCTCGTTACAGCCGCGACGCATACGACAACCACCAGGCGGGCTATGAGTCGGCCCGCGCTGTAGGCAAATACCCACATCGTTGGCCTGCGCGTGGCAACCCACAGGGACTCCCACCAGTCCAGGTTCACCGACAGAACCACATAGACCACCACCGGTACCAGATAGGGTCCAACGAGTCCGCGCGGCACCGCGAGGTCGATGGCGATAAACACGACGACGACGACCAGACTGACGCCAGCCGTGAGGCTGGCGGTCTCCCGCACGACTCGCCACATGCTCGCCGGATTACGCGGAACGAAATAGGAAAGGCTGTCGCTGAGGCCGAAGTTGGCAGCAGCCATCAGGAGCGATGCGTATAACAGGAATTCGCGGTAGCGGCCGAACTGCGTCACGGTCAGAAGGCGCGCCAGAATGACAGGGCTGATGATCATCAGCCCGTAGTTCGCAATCCGCGCTGCGGACAACACGGCTGCCTGGTGTGCCATTCCGCCGCGCATGCGTCAGCGCGATGGTTTGACAGCGACGAGGCGACAGTTGTCGATCAGCTTGCGCAGCAGTGATCGGCGCAAGAGGGCACGCATTCGCTCGGGGGGCTGGCGCATGAGCCACCGCTCCAGGGCCAGCACCAGCCGCGCCGGCACCGGGACTGGGTAGCCGCGCAAGCTACTATAGATCGTCACCCGCCCGAAGCCGCAGCCGCGAAACAGCTCGAATAGCTCCACGTTGGTGTATTCACGCAGGTGGAACCCGGTGGCGATAATGTCGAAACCGCGTGAAATATCATGCGGACCGGTAAGGCGGTTAGGCGTCGCACAAACGTAGACTCCCCCCGGCCTCAGAGCACGCTGCAGATTGACAAGCTGAGCACTCGCGTCATCAGGGTGCAGATGCTCCATCAGTTGATTGCTGTACGCTACATCGACCGAGCCGGGCGGTACCGGGATCGATGTGCCATCCGACAGTATCAACTCAAATTTCTCCGGGCGATCCGACGATGTGAGTTCGCTGCTGACGTCGACAGCGATTGCTTTGCGCGCGCGCTTGGCCACTTCGCGAGTGACTGAGCAATCCCCCGGCCCGACCTCCAGGTACGTTGTGTCCTTACCGATGAAGCGAGCCAGCAGGCGCAGCTGCTGCTTGACGGCGCGCTCCCTCTCGGCTGGCGATGCCTTGCGCGTGAGTTGCGGGTGGTCCGGCACGCGACGCAACAGTTCGTCATAGAGCTTGCCGTACAGCTGCTTACGTTCGTCGCGAGTTCCAGCGCGCAGCTGCGCTGCGAGTGCCTTCTCAATCTCGTACTGTTCTCGAACCTGCTCGGGAGAGCGTGTCGTCTCTGATGCCACCGCTGCCCTCCTGCGCCGGGATAGCAATTAGATCGAAGGCGAGCCCGTCGCGACCCGAGCGACCGTCGCGAGATAAGGCTCGAGTATCCGATCCTCGCCATGGCACCGCGCCATGTACGCTGTGCATCGTGCGCTCATTTCCATCCAGGCTTGCGAATCCGTCGCCAGCCTGCGAGCAACGCTTGCCATCTCGTCCAGGCTCGCTACGGCATAGCCGAGCCCCTCGCGACGGATAATATCATCGGGATCAAAGAATGAAATGACTGGAACGCCGCGTATCCAGGCCTGGAGAAAGGTGTTTGGGAATCCCTCGACCTCAGAAGTATTGACGAACAGTCGCGCGCGATCGAACAGCCGGTTGGTGAGGCGGTACGGAAGCTGGCCATGGAAAGTCAGGTTGCCGACGTCCGCAGCGCGTGCGCGGATCCGCTCAAAGAGATCGTGCGCCTGCGGCGCAGCCCCGCCGACCATGCTCGCCGTCAGGGGATGCAGGCGCCGCGCCAGCTCGATAAAAATCTCCGGGCGCTTCAGCTGCTGGATGTTGCTGACCCACAGAACGGAAATGTCGCGCTCGCCCAACGGCAGCGTGGAATCAGCAACGTCCACTAGCGATGAGGCGACCGAGCTGTCCAATCCATAATTCCTGCGCAACAGCTCCTGTTGGTTGACGCTTTGGGCGAGAATCGCGTCGGCGCGACGCAGTCCGTATTCGTACAGCTTCCGGTCACGCCAAAAGGAGATCTCCAGCCGCGCGGGATCGCAATCGGCATCGCTCGCGATGCGAACGACCATGCGGCGACCGTTCCGCCTGGCCCATAACGCAACCTGCCCAACCTGCACCCCCGCAGGACTCACGTAATAGACATCGGCAGCCGCGCGCCGCAGTGCCGCTATCAGCTTGGTCCAGCGGGGGTGCACGAAGCGCAGCACCGGAACTCCCTCCACGGGTCCGGACGCCTTGTAGGTCTGTACGCCGGACCAGACCGCGCCATCCTGCTGACCATAGTCCCCCACGACCATCGACACCTGAAACCCCCGGCGCGCAAGCGCCTTGGCGAGCAAGGTTTGCTGCAGCTGTGCGCCACCGATCCCATGCTGTTCGAACTCCGGGGCCAGCACGGGCAGATTAGTCAGGCCCACGAAGCAGATGCGTCCTGTCAAGTGTGTGCGGCTGGCGCGCAGACGGAGGGTGCGCGTGAGTATCGTGCCAGCAGGCACGGGAGGCAAGCCGCACGCGGCCAATCCCAGGTGATCGGCGTCACGGATTTTCTCGGCGAGTTTGTCAAGGATGGCTGCAGCGCCGCAGATGCACGCTGTTATGATCGCAACGAATGAATTCTGCTGGTAAACCCAAGGTCATGCTAGTCGGCCCGATGCCGCCGGCCAGAGGTGGGGTCACCACGTTCATGATGAATCTGATGGCTTCTCCAGTTAGCGTCGAATTTCAATTCGTTCCATTCGACATAGCTCGGCCGCCAAAGAAGAACGTGGCAGAGAATTGGGGTTATCGCGCAGTGCTTCGCGGTGGCGTCGGGCGCATTTTGTGGGGCGCGCTGCTGACGATGTGGCATTTTTTGAAGTTTCCCTTCGCGGTGGTTGCCGGTCGGATCGACCTGGTGCAGGTTCAGGCCTCTGACTACCAGGTCTTCTGGGAGGCCGCGCTCTACGCCGCAATGGCGCGAATCCTCCGTCGCCCGGTCCTGTTCCGAATCGGCGGCTCGTTCGACGCCTTCCACGGCAAAGCGTCATCCATCGAGCGGCGGCTTATCGCTGGAGTGCTGCGACGACCGGATGTCGTGATCGCGCAATCGCGCTTCGCGAGCAACTACCTGCGCTCTGCGGGCCGCACCGGCAGAATCGTGCTTCTGCCGAACTGGATGCACGACATTGATTCTTCTCCGCCGCCGCGGCCGCCCGCCACCCGACCAACCTGCCTGTTCATCGCCGGCCTGGAGGCGCGTTATAAGGGCATCGAGGAGGTGCTGGGTGCGGCCGAGCAGCTGAAGGCGCGCGGCTGCGACGTAGAATTCCAGCTGGTCGCCGTTCCGCCGTTTCTGCAGAAGCGCATCGCCGATTCGGCGAGCGCGGGCGCGATTCGGATGCAGGGCCCAGTGGAGCACCGCCATCTGCTCGCATTGATGCAGCGCTGTGAGATCTTCCTCCTTCCCTCACACAACGAGGGTTTTCCCAATTCGCTCATCGAGGCGATGGCGGCCGCTATGGCCTGCGTTGCCACGCCGGTGGGCGCGGTGCCGGAAATTGGAGCCGAGGGAGGCGTACTCATTGTGCCGGTAGGTAACGTCTCCGCCCTGGCCGATGCGATATCCCGGCTGGTGGCATCGCCCGAACTGCGTGATCGGCTCGGCGTTCAGGCACGCCAGACTGTTCGTTCCCACTACGTTGCCTCCGTTGCACTGCCTGAGCTGGCACGGACCTATCGAAAGCTGCTGCTCCCTGCCGACCAGATGTCAGTTGCGCCACACTGAAAGGGCACGGTCATTCTAAAATTCGCAACCAAAAGTGAGCGCCTGTTCGGATTGGTGATCAGAAACCCTTTGCTGCGGAAGTTCTGGGTTTATCGAACGGATGCCATGCCCGAACTGAGAAACGCCGCCCTCCGCGACCACATTTACAGCGGTTTTTTCACGCAAAACGCCACCTCCAAGCAGACCTCCGCGGGGCGATTCGGAGATCTGGACCGGCTGACCTGCTCGATCATCAGGGAACACAAGCTCGACGTGATTCACGACGTCGGTGTGTCGAGTGGCGTGACCTCGCTCGATCTGTATCGCGCGCTCGCCACGAGCGGAACGCCCTTAACCTTTCACGTTTCTGATAAGTATGCAGTTTACCGCTGCGCGGGACGGTGCCCGGCGCGAATCATCGACGCTGAAGGTTCGGTAAAGGAATTGTATGTTTGCAGTCTGCTGGGCACGCGTGCTGTCACGTACAAATACCCGGTAACTCGATTCCTGTACTGGTTGCTTGCCCGTCGACCGATTCGCGGGCCGGTCCGGTCGTTTGTGCTTTTCGACCACGAAGTCCTCGAGCACATCGGCAAGGGCCTGATCCGCCGAATCGATTACGACGTCTTCACGACCCACATGCCCGGCGCCTTCTCCTTCGTGCGCTGCATGAACCTGCTGAACCTGGGCTACTTTCCTCGCGAATCCATAGAGACTGGGCTTCGCAACCTCATCGAATCGCTCAAAGAGGGCGGCGTGCTGCAAATCGGACGTACGCATCCTGACGGAGTCAGCCACGCCACGTTCTACAGGAAGCGTGGCAACCGGCTGCAGATGCTGCAGGACGTCGGGCGTGGAACCGAGGTGCGCGAGCTGATTGACCGCCTACACTGAGCCCGCGTCCAGCACACGCTCACGGAAATCATTTAACATTTTGTCGAAGCTGAAATGCTTCGTCGCGGCGTGGCGCGCCTGCGCGCCTGTTTCCTTGCGCGCCTGGGCGCTGACTGCCAGGGGCATCACCACATCGCAAAGCGATTTCACATCCCCGGGCGGGTACGCCATCCCGCCGCCGAACCCGAGCATCTCCTCCATCCCACCAACCTGCGCAACCACCACCGGGCACGACATCGCCATCGCTTCCAGAACCGCGTTCGAGAATGTCTCAACCGCGACAGACGGCAGCACGAATATATCCATCCTTGCAAGATAGGGACGCACGTCCTGCACCTCGCCAACCAGGTGCACCCTCCGCTCGAGGCCCAAGCGCCGGATCTCGCGCTCGATCTGCGGTCGTTCCGGCCCGTCTCCGACAATGAGCGCTGCTACATCGCCGCCGCGCGTGATCAGTTCATGTACCGCGCGAACCAGATCGACTTGCGCCTTCTCGATCCGGAACGCGCCAACCGTACCCAACATGACCGCCCGGGGGAGCTCAGGGAGCACCGCCGGCAGAACCCGCTCTTTGGAGAATTCTGCCGTGTTAACCCCGTTGTAGAGCACCATGGACTTGGCCGGGGAGCCACTCAGGCCGTAACGCGAGCACCAAAGACGACGTTGGCTCTCGGCGCCAAAAATGATCATATCCGCTCGCCGCAGCACGGGGCGATAGAACAGCATCTGCAATTCTTCTTTGCGGGTGGCAAACACCGTCGTGTTGACGGAGACCACCACCCGCGGGGGCAGATTCCTGCACAGCAACCTGGTGAGGACCGCGTAAAGCGCCGGATACAGATTCATGGCGACCAGCGTACCGACATCGTGCTCTCGGACAACGGCCGCCAGCCTGCGAAGTGCCCGGAGCGAGAACTTGCCGCGCCGCTGCAGGTTCACCGTGGCGACGGCGGGATCTACCTGCGACAGAAGTGTCTCTGGAGAACGCAGATACGCGATCACGACCCGACGGTTGTCGGCTGCCAGTACATTGGCAAGACGCACAGTCTTGCGCTCGGATCCACCTACGCTCAGCGAATTGAGCAGGAACATGACGCCCCGGTCGCGCCTGCCCGGGAACGCAACTCCCTCGTCATGTCGGCGGGATGCGCTCAAACTCTCCCGATGAGGAGATCAAATCCGAATTGTTCTGGAATCGCGTAGCCCGGACCCACTACGATCCGGTTGAGATCGAAGGGATTGGGGGTGGCAACATTCGCACCTCCCACGGCGGAGATGCAGCACGCGAAACCAGCCTGGCGGACCAGTTCGCGTGCGTGCTCGGAGATGTTGGCTCGTCCGCCGAAGGGATACGCGAACAGCCGCATTGGCTTGCCGAGTTGCTGGTCGAGTTTGCGCTTGGAAGTCTCCAACTCGAGCCGCGCGGTCTGCTCGTCTGCGGTGCCCAGGTCGACGTGAGTGTCGGTGTGGCTCCCGATCTCGAAGCCCTGGGAGACGAGCTCGCGCAGCTGGTCCCAATCCATCCAACCGGGCTGGTGCGGGAGGCTCCGATCCCATGGCGCGACTGTGTTCGTGCCGATAAACCCCGTGGCGACGAAGAAGGTCGCCGTCAGGCCGTGCTTGCGAAGAATGGGCGCGGCGACCTCGAAGTTGTCGCGATAGCCGTCGTCGAACGTGATCGATAAGGTGCCGCCCATGTCCTTGGCCGCGGTGCAGCCTGCCACCTGCTCGGCCAGGGGAATGACCCTGAAGTGGGCACGAAAGAACTTGCAGAATTTCTCGAATCTGGCGGAACTGCAGGTCAGGCCGTCCTCGGGCAGGTCATCCCTGACGCGATGGTACGTCACGACGGTCATCTTCGAGCGGAAGTCCCACGCGAACACCCCGACCCTTGCAGCCGCATAGCCGATCACCGCCTTTACCCTCTTGGCGATCGGAGCCTTAAATGGGGGAGAAGCGAGTTCCATGTTCTTATCTTATGACAACCTTCCGGCGAAGCGCAGGCGGGCGCCCCCAAGGCCTCTAGGGCAGCGAAGATATCAAAAATGACCGCAGTCGGTCAGAGGGAGGGCTGCAAGTGTGACGCGTATCCTGAAGCGGGCGACATCAGCTTGATTCCGCTGCGATTGCCGGACATGCGGCCGGCCCCGGAGCGCCGGACGCGGGCCGGATTCAGAACGCCTTCGCGTCGTTGAAGACGCGCACTGCCGTCTTCGCGAGGATCTCCATATCGAGCCCGAGGGACCAGTTGCGCAGGTACTCGAGGTCGTAGCGTACGCGCGCCTCCATCTGCGCAACGGTCTGCGTCTCACCGCGTAAGCCGTTCACCTGGGCCAGGCCGGTAATGCCCGGCTTCACCTTGTGGCGGACCATGTAGCCCTTTATGAGCTTGCGGTACAGCTCGTTGTGTGCGACCGCGTGCGGCCGCGGCCCGACCAGGCTCATGGGGCCCTCGAGGACGTTTATCAGCTGCGGCAGCTCATCGAGTGAGTAGCGCCGCAGGAATTTCCCGATGCGCGTCGTGCGTGGATCGGACTTGGTCGCCTGGACTACCGTCGGGCCGTCCTCGGTGACCGTCATCGTGCGGAACTTGTAAACGACGATCTCTTCACCGTTCAGTCCATAGCGGCGCTGGCGGAAGATGATCGGACCCGGCGAGCTCAGCCACACGAGGATGGCGATTGCGATCATCAGTGGCGCGGCCAGGACCAATGCCACCGAGGAGATCAGCAGGTCGGTCGCCCGCTTGGCGATCGCCCGGTAGCCGAACAACGGCGTCTCGCACATCGACAGCGCGGGTATGCCGTCGATCGAGATGCTGCGGGCCTGAATCAGGTCGAAGACGAAGATATCCGGCAGGTAGTAGATGGATGCCGTGGTGTCGCGCAGCTCCTCGAGCAGCTCCACAACCCGCGCGACCTGCCTCACCGGCAGGGCAAGGAAGATCACCTCGATATTGTGGGCACGGACGTATGGGGCCAGGTCCTTGAGCTTGCCGAGCATTTGTATCTCTGCGTCGATCTTGAGGCGCTCCCGCTCACGGTCGTCGAAAAATCCGACCACCGACATCCCGAATTCCGGACAGCCTCCGAGCCGCCCGGCCAGCGCGATGCTCGACACAGTGCAACCGGCGAGTACCGTCTTGCGGGCATTGCCGGGATGGAGGCAATAGCGCCTGTTGAGCTCGTGCAGAACGAGAGTGGCGGCAGTGATCAATACCGGCCCGAGCGCCGCCCACGTGAGCATGGCGCGCCTCGAGTAATGTCCCGAGAACTTCGTCAGGTAACCGATCGCCAGCAGTGCGGCCAGCATCGCCATCCAGCGCAGCACGACACCCAGGGCGATCGGAATCGAGGCCGACAGCAGCTGGCTCTGCAAGGTCTGCGGCGGTCGCGGCAGCAGCAGCGCCAGCACCCCCACGACGACCGCCATCGAGTGATAGCTCTGATCGAGTTGCACGCCGTACAGCGCCAGGACGGCGTACAAAGCCCCCACCGCGATGAACGCGGGGGCAATCGTCTGCAGCACTGCGATGACCGCGATGGGCAGGGAGTTTCTCAGAATGACCGGTTCGCTCATCCAGCGGTTCTTCGCTCTAGCTTAAGTCAATAGCGTAGCTGAACTCCCGCTCCGCGGGGCGAATCACATCACGGACGTCGCCATCGGGTGTCTGCCCCAGGTGACATATTGCGCTCCGAACGTGATGAGGCTTTACTGCGCTCTGCAAGGGCAAATCCCCCGCGAGGGGGAGACGCAAAGCTTCCGGTCTCGACGCTCGTAGCGCTCGAGATAGCGGAGTTGCCGGCACCGCAGACTCGAGTCGCGGCGTCGTCATCTTCAAGACGGACAACATGCTTTGCCCTTGCCGTAACAACGGGGGTAAGGCATGGATCGATCATCACGCGCGCGGCGTCGCTCGCGCCCATCGGACGCGCAGCCACGCTCGCGTCTGCGCTTTCGGACTTCAGCGCTGGCGTTGGCTCTCGTGAGTGCATCGCTGGTATTGGCTTTCCTGGTGCGCAAAGCGGGTGAGCCAGACGCAGCGCCGGTCGCCCCCTCCCCTTCATCGAGTTCTCCGGTCACGCGCCCGCCGTCATCGATTTTCTGGATGACGGCTTCATCGACGACAGCCCCGCCGGCAGCGCAGACACCGTCCGCTACGCGGCTCACTATCCAGGGTGTCCCGCCTGCGGGGGTGAACTACGACTCACCTTACAGCTTCACGCCCACGGTATCCGGACCGGGAGGCGCTGCGTTGGCGTTCAGCATTCAGAATAAGCCGGCGTGGGCGGCTTTCGACCGCTCGAACGGTGCGCTGACCGGAACACCCGGGGTGGCGGATGTAGGGACGGACGCGAATATCGTGATCAGCGTGAGTAACGGCAGGTCGACGACCTCCCTTGCGGCATTCAGCCTCAGTGTGAACGAGGCTTCCAACGGAGTCGCGGCGCTCGACTGGACTCCCGTGACTGACACCAGCACCAACACGATGCTGACGGATCTGGCGGGATATATCGTCTACTACGGAACCTCGGCGGACAATCTGAATCAACAGGTCAAGCTGGAGGATCCGGGCCTCACGAGTTATATGATGACCAATCTCGCTTCGGGAACCTGGTATTTCGGCATTGCCGCCTACACCCGCAGCGGTGTGCGCGGCGTCATTTCCAGCGTCGTCAAAAAGACCATCCCCTGAAGTAGCGCCGCGCGAAACCGCTGCGCGGCGGCGCTGGCGGGCGCTGTCAGCTTATCCATGTGGCGCGTCACAGTTCGGCGACGACTCGATATTCCATAATTCCAACACCGCCCTCGCGGCGCGGTGTGCGTGTCTTTCAACACAGACAGATTGCCTTCGTTTGCTCGTGACGCTCTACTGTGCACACCTAAGGGCAAATCCCCCGCGAGGGGGAGACGCAAAGCCTCCGGTCTCAAGCGTCCGTAGCGCGTGAGATAGCGGGGTTGCCGGCATCCGCACACACCGTCGCGGTTTCGTCAACCCGGAGCTCTTTGTTTTGCCCTGCCGGCGGTCACAGGGGGCAAGGCATGGATCGGATCCATCGGGACACGCTGCGGCGTTTGCGCGTCGTCTTGGGCACATCGCTGGCATTGGTTCTGGTCGCGTGTGGCGGGGACGGAAGTGCCTCGTCGCAGGATCCGGGTTCCTCGGCTGCATCCACCACCAGCTCGGCGACCACCACCGGCTCGTCGACCACCACCAGCTCGGCGACGCTCAGCATCCAGGGTGCCCCGCCCGCCGGAGTGAACTACGGGTCACCTTACAACTTCACGCCCACGGTATCGGGCGCCGCGGGCGCTACGTTGACGTTCAGCATTCAGAACAAGCCGGCGTGGGCGACTTTCAGCAGCACGAATGGTGCGCTGAGCGGAACGCCTGCGGCTGGGGATGTGGGAACGGATGCGGACGTCGTGATCAGTGTGAATGACGGCACATCAAGCGCGTCCCTCAAGGCATTCAGTATCAGCGTGAACGAGAGCTCCCCCGGAACCGCGACGCTCGACTGGACTGCGGTGACCGAGACGACCACCGACACGACCCTGACGGGCCTGGCCGGATACATCGTCTACTACGGGACCTCGGCGGACAATCTGAATCAGCAGGTGAAGCTCGCGAACCCGGGCCAAACGAGTTATGTGGTGACCAATCTCGCTGCGGCAACCTGGTACTTCGGTGTTGCCGCCTACACCAGCGACGGGGTGATAGGCAAGATGTCCAACGTCGGCGAGAAGACGATCCCCTGAAGAGCGGCTCACACCCACAGCTCACTGCCGCCCTCGTTCATATAAGCGGCATCGTTGTCCAGCATCTGCGCGCGCACGGGTGCCCCCGGCACCGCAGCGCCGCTTGCGGGGCGCAGCAGAATGGGGGTCTTCTGTCGTGCGTGGAAACCGCTCGCCCGCACGGTTTCTGACAGCAGCGGATCACTCGCCCAGATCACCACTTCAGCCGCGCACCGGTCGCGCCCGGCCTGCGCCACCGCACAGTTGATCATTGCGCGCCAGTCGGCCGGCCGGTCTGAATCCATCCAGCAGTCGGCGATGCGGACCTGGCCCGGAGCTGAGGCAAGCAGAAAGTAGCCGCGCACGCGCCCTTCTCTCTCGACCGAATACAACTGCATCGGAACGATCGGACACGCGAGCGTGTACCTGAAGAGGTCCGCGCTTCGCTCGCACACGCCCATGCCCCGGGTCGGGACGGGGAACACCGCGGAGATCCGCTCGAGGTCATCGCCGCCAACGCGGCGCGCCAGCCACCCATTCCCGGGTACCGCAGGAGGAGCGGCGAGCCTCCAGGCGAGACTGCGCGCGAACCGCAGGAACCGCCGCCAGTTTCGCCGCCCGCGACCCCGCAGCAGGCGCAGCGAGGACAGGGGGCGTGCGTAGCCTATGGCCGTCCCGGTGGCGCGAAAGCCGATGTTCGGCAGGATCTGCATGGTCTGGGAACCGCCCCCGATCGCGAGCAGCGCCTCGGCCCGTTGACCGATGTAGTTCATGAGGGCCACGCCCGCGCCGATCTCCCTCGGGCTCGCTACCCAGTCGATCACGTGCAGGGTTCTGATCCGGCGCGACTCCCAGGCACATGACCCGGGAATAACCCCGCCGTGGGCGACGATCGAGCTGCCGTTGGCCAGGACAAAGGAGCGCGGTCCCGCCCAGTCCGCTCGCGGCTGCCAGTACTTCCAGTGCAGGCTGTGCGGCTCCACGGTCCGACCGCGCATTCCGGCCTGCGCAAGCAACGCGACGATCGCTGGCACATCGTCCGGTGTAGACGGCCGACCCACACACTTCATTGCAACCGGCCCTCTCGCGATGCAGTGGATGGCGATTCGCGGCTCAGCACGGCACGAAGAACTCGGTGAGCGATGCGACGCGCCCGCCGCTCACCTCGATGAGATCCATCAGCTCGGTCGGCACGATCGCGCCGGTGATCTTGGAGTGAATGTCGACCCGCCAGTGGACCGCGGCCCGCATACCCTCGACCGTGAGCGACAGGAGCTGGTAGCGGCTCAACTTGAACGTCTTCACGAGTACCGAGAGCCAGGGGCGGATCACGCTCATGCCGCTGGCGTCGAGCGAGATCCGTTTGCCATCGCCGGAGCCCCCGATCCGCAGGCGGGCGTCGCGGGAGAACACCCGGCACAGACCCTCGAGGTCCCCGTCCACACGCGCCGCGTGCAGCTCCCGCACCAGCCGTTCAACCTGCAGGCGATCCGTCATCCGCTTACCCCTTCTGCGCTCTGACATGAGCAAACTGCGGATGTCGGCGCCCATGAGCTTGAATGCGGTGTCGGCGTACGGAATGAGCGTACGCATGCCATAGAAGAGATGGATCATACCGGGGTGACAGCGGAAAATCGTGTTGATGCCCGCGCCCTGTAGGCGTTCCACATAGGCGCGGCCTTCATCGCGCAGCGGATCGAACTCGCCCGTGTGAACACAGGTAGGGGGCAGATTGCCCAGATCCGGCGCGCGCAGCGGCGAGATCCGCGGATCCGTCCGGTCCGCGTCCGCCGGGAGATAGTGCTTCAGGTCATGCTCCAACATGGCGCGATCGACCAGGAAACCCTCCACGAAGCTCACGCGCGACTCGCTCTCCGCCGCGCAATCCATGATCGGACACAGCAGGAACTGGCACGCCACACGCACCTGTCGCGCCGCGGTGGTCATCTGGCATACGACCGCGGCCAGAGTTGCCCCGGCAGAGTCGCCGCACAACCCCAGGCGATCCGGATCGATGGCGAGCTCGCTTGCGTGCGCCGCGATCCAGGCGGTGGCGGCATTGCCGTCCGCAATCGCCGCCGGGAACGGGTGCTCGGGCGCCAGCCGGTAATCCACGGACAGCACCCGGCAGCCGCTGGCATTGGTGAGGGAGCGGCAGACGGGATCGTGGGTATTCAAGCTCCCGGCGACGAACCCGCCGCCGTGAAAGTAGATGAGGCCGGGCAACACCTCGCCCGCGCGCGCCGCTGCGGGGGTGTACACCCTCAGGCCCACTGCTCCGCCCGGTCCCGGCAGGGTGCGATCCTCGATCGCGCCGACCGCCTCTCCCCGCCCCGAGAAGCCCAGCAGACGCTGCAGCGCGACGCGCCGCTCCTGGACCGTCAGCGTCAGCGCACCGGCCGGATTCATGGCGGCCAGCGTGTCGAGGAACCGCTTGACGTGCGGATCGATTGGCATCGTTTACAGGTAGCCGCGGACCCCGCGGTAGCGCCGTCGCCGGCGTATCACAACCCGAGCGCCCGCCGCGCGGCCGCCGGCCATTGCGCAGGATCCAGTCCATGGTTGGCGAACAGCGCGACCGCCAGCCGGTCCATGCCAAAGGCGATGCAGCCGGTATGGGCCAGCTCGTTGCGCTCGTCCTTGAGATCCCATACCTGCCCGAAATGGTCGCGGTGATAGTTGAAGCTCATGCAGGCGGTGGGCCTGGCGCTGGCGTGGTAGGGGATCAAGAGCTCGAACTTCAGCGCCTGCTGCAGCTGACTGACCGCCATGACCTGGCCAACCCGGCCGAAAAACGGATCGCTGGCGATGTCCACGGTGTAAGGCAAGGCGAGCTCCTCGGTGAGCTGCCGCGCGCGCGCCATCCACCCGTCACGGAACGCCGTGACCTCCTCCGGCAGCCCGATGCGCACGAACTCGCGCATCCGAAAAGACTGCAGCCGGTCGAGCGAGCGCGAGGGCTCGCGGCGGAAGCAGTCGGCCGCGACGTCGAATATCAGGCCGGCCCGCGGCAGGCGCCCGCGGCTCGCCACCAGCGGATACAGTGGGTAGCAGGCCGCCGGCGACAGCACCAGGTCCGACGCCGCGAGCGCCGTCGTCCAGTCCTCGCCGCTCGTGTAACGGGCAGCGGCCGCGTGGATGGCAGCCTCGCCCCCATGCAGCGCGCACACGCAGCCGAGCAGGTTGGGGAAGCTACCGAGATAGCCGGATTTCTCCACCTGCCGCCGGCTCATGACCGGCGGGAAGCGCAGCACCTCCGCCTGTGGATCGCGCAGCCGCGAGATCAGGCTCGCGAGCCGCTCGATCACACCCTCGTACAGCTGCGTACGGGCGTAGACGCCGTCGACCCCCATCGGCCTGAAGAGTGACCCGGCAATGGCCGCCAGCGGGTCATCTGCCGGGGCCGCGGTTTCTGGTTGCAGGACGCTCATGCTCGGTTCGCAGCCTCACTCGCGCAGTGACGTCGGAACCGCGCTCATCAGCACCGAGGTCGCCAGGTTGGACAGAATGCGATCGTTGTTGATCATGATGGGCGAGGACAGCACATCGCGCAGATGACGCCCGAGAGTGAACTCGCTGTCATTGCGGTAACCCGACAGGCCGCAGGCGCGCATCGCGCTCATGACTGTCGCGGCGGCGAGCTCCGAAGCCTCGACCTTGGTCAGCGTGATCATCGTCTGAAAGTCGAGCGCCGCGAGAGCCTGGTGGTCGTCCATGATCTGCTCGTAGCGGCGGAGCGAGGTCGCCAGCATCCCGCGGAGCGTGCGCAGCGTCGCCAGCGCCCTGGTGAACTGTGGGGCGCCGGGCGGCGTTTGCCCCTGGCTGTGACGCATGGCGTTGCGGATGAAAGCCTGCGCCCGTGCGGTCGCGCTGGTCGCGATGCCGGTCCACACCGAGCCCCATAGAAGATGGGCGAACGGCACCATGGTGCGGCTGTGAATGGTCTCGTAGGGCTCCGGCAGAATCTGTCCGGCGATCGCGGCAGCCTTGAGCGTGTAGCCTTCGCTGCACGTGCCGCGCATGCCGAGCGCATCCCAGCCCTGCAGGCGCGACAACGTGTAGTCGCTCTTGAGAAATGCCACCAGCACCTGGTCGCTGGCCGCGGCATCGGCGGCGCGGCGCGCCGTGGTGACGATGCCGTCGGCATAGGCGCCGTAGGAGATCACACTGGCGCGACGCTCGAGGCTGATGCGCTCGCCGTGATGGTATTCGATCGGCGCCTCGCTCGAGCGGATGTTGCCGCCGCCCTGGCCCTCGGTGGTCGAGGAGGCCAGCAACAACTGCTCGGCGCACAGGCGGCGCAACAGGCGCTGCAGCGCGGCGCTGTCGCCCATGTGCCGCGAGACGCACGCCACCTTGATCTGGTGCATGGCGTAGATCATGCCGCTCGAAGAGCACGACTGGCCTAACAGGTAACACACGTCGGCGACCTCGCTGATCCGTGCGCCCTCGCCGCCGAGCGCTACCGGCACCATGATGCCGAGGAGCCTCTGCGCCTTGATGGCCGCGAATGCCTCAGCCGGGAAACGCGCGGCCACATCCACCGCGGGGGCGTGTGCGGCTGCAATGGCCGCCGCTCTTTGGGCACGGGTCTTCAAGTCACCCGCGCCGCTATCGGCGTCTGCGATGGCCGCTTTAGCAATCGGCTGCGCTTCCATTAAACGAGACCTCCGGAGCAGTTTTCGTCGCTGCGAACATTTAGGCTCATAATACAGGGTAGTTTTCGGCCTTCTCGGCCGAATGTCACATAGAACAGCTTTGCCTTAAGTGAAATCCTATGCCATTGGAGGTTGAGGGGTACCCGGCCTGGGATACGCGCGCCCGCAGCAGCGCCGGCGGGCGCTGGATCCGCGTAGCTCTCGTCAACAACATGCCGGATACGGCGCTCGCTGCCACGGAGGCACAGTTCTGCGGCTTGCTGCAGGCGGCCGCCGGCGGGCAGTCGATCCGGGTACGTCTGTCGTCCTTCCCGGAATTGCCGCGCTCGCCCGCGGCGCTGGAGCACCTCGGCCGCTCGTACTGGCCCCTCGATGACCTGCTGAGCGAGCCCCTCGATGCCCTCATCGTCACCGGAACCGAGCCGCGCGCCGCGCGCCTCAGCGACGAGCCGTACTGGCTACGCTTCCCACAGCTGCTGGCGTGGGCCGAGGCGCAACGGGTCCCCAGCATCTGGTCGTGTCTCGCGGCGCATGCCGTGGTCGAGCATCTCGACGGAATTGAGCGCCAGCGCCTGGCGCACAAGCGCTGCGGTATCTTCGAGCACGACATCCTCGCCGGGCATCCGCTGCTCGCTGATGTCGGCGCAGTCCTACCCATGCCGCACTCGCGCTGGAACGAGCTGCCGGTCGCGGCGCTGCGCGCGGCGGGCTATACGCTCCTCAGCTGGTCGGCGCACACCGGTGCCGACGCTTTCATCAAGCGGGACCGCAGCCCGATGCTTTTCTTTCAGGGCCATCCCGAGTACGAGGCCACCACGCTGCTGAAGGAGTACCGGCGCGATGTCGGCCGATACCTCGACGCACAGCAGGCGCACTACCCGACGCTTCCGCACGGATACCTGTCGGCCACGGCAACCGCCCTGCTCGAGGAGTTCCGGCAACAGGCTGTCACCAGCCGCACCGCCGGGCTTCTGGAACAGTTCCCCTTTGCTGCGGTCGCCGCGGCGTTGAAGAATACCTGGCGACCCGCGGCCGTGGCGATCTATCGCAACTGGCTGGCGCTCGTTGCCGCCGCCGGGATGCAGATGACCGCGCGGGACGCGGTATCATTGACGGACGTATGAACGACGCGTCGGCGGATCGAGGTCCGCAATTCCCACTCCGCGAGCGTCTGTTGGGTCTGGTCGAGCAGATCCTCGGCAAACCCGGTGCGGCAGGCACTCTGCCCATCGACGTGCGCCTGAGCGAGCTGGGCGTGAGCTCCGTCGCCATGGTGCATCTGATGCTCGCCGTGGAAGCGGAATTCGACATCAGCATTCCGCAAAACGACATTACTCCGGACAACTTCCGCTCGGTGCTGACGGTCGAGGCGCTGGTGCAGAGGCTGCTCGCCCTCACACCGTAGCTTCGAGGGCGGCGATGAGCTCCTCGACGTCGGCGGCGGCGATCTCGCCGTGCGTGGCGCAGATCCTGACGACGTCGCGCCCCGCGAAGCGGGTCGCGGCCACCCACGCGCGACCCGAGGCGAGCACCCGGCGCACGATCTCGCGCACCTGCGGATAGCCTGGCGGCGGCAGCACGCACAGGACGGCGAGCTGCGAGTCGTTGGCCACGGTCCAGCCACGCGCCAGCAGCCGCTCCCTCACCCGGGCGATGACTGCCGTGGCGCGCTCCACGTGTTGCGCATAGCCCTGCCATCCGGCCGCCGCCAGCGACAGGAACAGCCGCAGCCCGAGGAAGCGCCGCGACCACTGCACCGTGTTGAGGTAGGGATCGAGCTGCGTCGCCGTCGACGGCATGAAATCCGCGCTGACGTGGAAGGCCTCGGAGAGCACCTGCGGGTAACGCGTGATGAACATCCCGCAGCCCATGGTGGTGGCAAACCACTTGTGCGCGTCGATGGTGATGGAGTCGGCCAGCTCGATGCCGGCGAGCAAGCCGCGCAAGCGCTCCGATACCAGCGCGGCCCCGCCCCAGGCGGCATCGACGTGGTACCACACGCCGTGGTCACGCGCGATGCGGGCGCACTCGGCGAGCGGATCGATCATGCCGGCCCCAGTGGTGCCGGCAGTCGTCGAAATGAGCACCGGCACGAGCCCCTGGGAGCGATCTGCCTGCAGCATCTGCGCCAGCGCAACGGCGTCCATGCGCCCCTGGTCGTCGGTATCGATGAGGCGCAGTGCGGCACGCCCGACCCCGGCCTGGTGCACGATCTTGAACCAGGCGGGCTGGCAATCGCGCGAGGTGTACATGGCGACCGGGCCCGCGAACGCGCGCACCCCGTCGACGGCGAAGCGCGGCTCTGAGCGGGTGAGCGCGCAGATCAGTGAGGTGTAGTTGGCCTCGGAGCCCGCGGTCGTGAAGTGCCCGCTGCTCTCGGGCGGCAGCCCGGCGCGGCGGGCGATCGCCCGGATCACGTGCGCCTCGATCTCCACCGGCACCGGCGAGGAGCCGGAGCTCGCCAGCTGTGGGTTGAAGGCGCCGCTGATCCGGTCGGCGCACTGCGAGGGAAAATTGGCCGCCGGATTGAACAGTCCGAAGTAGCGCGGGTGGTTCATGTGAACCACACCGTGCTCGAGCTGCCCGAGCGTCCACTCGATGAGCTCATCGAGAGGCCGCGGCGTCGCGAAATCGAACCGCTGCAGCTCCTCGCGCAGCCTGTTGCGATCGATCTGCGGCATCACCGGCCCGCGAACGATGCGCTCGGCAACCTCCGCCAGCGCGCGCGTGAGCCGATCCTCCACGCCGATGCGGACCTCGCCCGGGGGAAACAGCGCCGCCGCAGGCGCGGGCAGATCGCTATCGCGGCTCATGGCGGATCCTGGTCAGGCGCGCGTGGCCGCGCTGAGCGCCTGATCGAGATCCTCGATGATGTCGTCAATGTGCTCGATGCCGACGCTGATGCGGATGGTCTCCGGTCCCACGCCCGCCTGCCGCTGCTCCTCGGGGGACATCTGTCGGTGAGTGGTCGAGGCCGGATGGCAGGCGAGGGATTTGGCGTCGCCGAGGTTGACGAGCCGCTTGAAGAGCTTGAGCGCATCGTAGAAGCGCGTGCCCGCGTCCGCACCGCCGCGGATGGCGAACGTCATGAGCGAGCAGGCGCGCCCGCCGAGGTACTTCTGTGCCAGCGCGTGATAGGGGTTATCGGGGAAGCCGGCGTAGCTCACGGACGCGACCCGCGGGTCGGCACGCAGGAACTCGGCCACCCGCCGGGCATTTTCCACGTGCCGCTCGATGCGCAGCGACAGGGTCTCGATGCCCTGCAGCAGCAGAAACGCGTTGAACGGCGACAGCACCGCGCCCAGGGTCCGTTGCCAGACACTGCGCGCGCGCCCGAGGAACGCCTTGTCGCCATAGTGTTCCGTGTAGACCAGCCCGTGATAGGACGGGTCGGGCTGAGTGAACATCGGATAGCGCGCGGCATTCGCCTGCCATGAGAACCTGCCGCTGTCGACGATCGCCCCGCCGAGCGTGGTGCCGTGACCGCCCATGAATTTGGTGAGCGAGTGCACCACGATGTCGGCGCCGAAGTCGATCGGCCGGACCAGAATCGGCGTCGCTACGGTGTTGTCGACCACCAGCGGAATCCCCGCACGCCGCGCCACGGCGGCGAGGGCCTCGAGGTCGCAGATATTGCCGGCTGGATTGCCGACCGACTCGCAGAACAGCGCGCGCGTGTTGTCATCGATCAGCGCTTCGAGCTCGGCCGGCCGGTCGGACTTGCCGAAACGGACCTGCACTCCGAGCCTGGGCAGGATGTGCGCGAACAGGGTATGGGTGGTGCCGTAAAGCTGTGGAATGGAGACGATGTTGCGGCCGGCTTCCGCGAGATTCAGCGCGGCGTAGCACACCGCCGTCTGCCCCGAGCTGACGGTCAGCGCATCGATTCCGCCCTCGAGCCCGGCAAGGCGCTCCTCGAGCACGGTGTTGGTCGGGTTGCCGATGCGGGTGTAGCGGTAGCCCTCGACCTCCAGATCGAACAGCGCCGCACCGTGCGCAGCGCTGTCGAAGGAATAAGCGACGGTCTGATAGATCGGGACGGCGACCGCCCGGGTGGTCGGATCGGAGTCATAGCCCGCATGCAGGGCAATTGTTTCGGGTCGCATCAGCAGAGTTTATGCGCGCCATTTTTGGCGAGGGTAGCATGGCCCTGATGCCGGACAAAGGAAACCCGCCGTCGCCGTTGAGGGCCTGGGTGCGTGCGCTCGAGCGCACCGCTGCCATCGAGCGCGACCACTCGCTGACGCTGCCGGTCGTGATCGAGCGGCTGGCCGCGCGGCAGCCAGACGCCCCGGCGCTGCTCGGCAGCGACAGCGCCCTCAGCTACGCGGCGCTCGCGGCAGCCGGCAACCGTTACGGCCGCTGGGCTGTCGCACGCGGGCTCGCAGCGGGCGACGTCGTGTGCCTGTTGATGGGCAACTGTCCCGACTACATGGCGATCTGGCTGGGCTTGAGCCGCATCGGTGTAACGGTCGCCCTCGTCAACACCAGCCTGCGCGGCGAGTTGCTCGCGCATTCGATCAACGCGGTAGCACCCAGGTTTGTCATAACCGATGCGGCGCTGTCGGGCGCGGTGCGCGAGGTGCGCGCGCGGCTCACGACGAGCGCCGAGCACTGGACCAACGGACCGGCCGAGCCCGGCCTGCCGCGACTCGACCTCGAGATCGCATCCCTGCCGGCAGATCCGCTCACCGACGTGCACTACCGGCCGGCCGCACTCGGGGATCGGGCGCTGTGCATCTATACCTCGGGCACCACCGGGCTCCCCAAAGCGGCCAATGTCAGCCATGCGCGCCTCATGCAGTGGAGCCACTGGTTCGCCGGTCTGATCGACGTCCAGCCGGGCGATCGCATGTATAACTGTCTGCCCATGTACCACAGCGTCGGCGGCGTGGTCGCGACCGGCGCGACTCTGGTCGGCGGCGGCGCCGTGGTGCTGCGCGAGCGGTTCTCGGCGCACGCCTTCTGGAACGACATCGTCGAGCAGCGCTGCACCTTGTTCCAGTACATCGGCGAGCTGTGCCGCTATCTCGTCAACGGCGCGCCACAGCCGCAGGAGACGCGCCACGCGCTGCGGCTGGCGTGCGGCAACGGGCTGCGGGCCGATATCTGGAGCGAGTTTCAGCAGCGCTTCCGCATTCCGCAGATTCTCGAGTATTACGCCGCCACCGAAGGCAACTTCTCGCTATTCAACTGCGAGGGACGCCCGGGAGCCGTCGGCCGGATTCCACCGTTCCTCGCGCATCGCGTGCCGGTTACCGTCGTCAGGTTCGATGTCGATGCGGGCGCGCCGGCGCGCGACCCCGACGGCCGCTGCGTGCGTTGCGCCGCCAACGAAGTCGGCGAGGCGATCGGCCAGATCGTCGCCGCGAGCACGGCCACGCGCTTCGAGGGTTACACCGACCCGGAGGCCTCCCGTGCCAAGGTGCTGCGCGACGTGTTTGCGCCGGGCGACGCCTGGTATCGCACCGGTGATCTCATGCGACGGGATGAGCAGGGATTCTTCTATTTCGTCGACCGGGTCGGCGATACCTTCCGCTGGAAGGGCGAGAACGTTTCGACGACCGAGGTCGCGGAGGTGATCGCCGCCTGCCCGGGGGTGACCGAGGTGGCCGTGTACGGGGTCGCGCTGCCGAAGACCGACGGACGCGCCGGCATGGCCGCACTGGTCGTCAGCGCGGATTTCAACCTGCAGGAGCTCAGGCGCCGGCTCGTGGCGCGGCTGCCTGGCTATGCCCGCCCGGTCCTGGTGAGGATAGTCCCGGCGCTGGAGCTGACCGGAACCTTCAAGCTGAAAAAGCACGAACTGGCGCGGCAGGGCTACGATCCCGCAAGCGTGAGCGACCAGCTGTACCTGGATGACGGATCGCGCCAGGAATATGTGCGGCTCGATGCGCCGCTCTACCAGCGCCTGCAGGCGGGGAGTCTGCGGCTGTAGGCCGTGACGAGCCTGCCGCTGCGGCGGGCGGCCGCTCAGGCGGTATTGCCGGCGTCGACGGTGAGCGTCGTGCCGGTGATGTTCTTCGCCTGCTCGCTGAAGAGGAATGCCACGGCGGCCGCCACGTCGTCAGTCCCGACCAGGCGGCGCAGAGCGCTGCGGCGCATGATCTGCTGACGCTCCTCCTCGCCGAGCTCGCGCGTCATCTCGGTATCGGCAAAGCCCGGCGCGACGGCGTTGACGGTGATACCCAGCTGACCGACCTCGCGGGCGAGAGAGCGGGTGAATCCGAGCAGCGCGGCTTTGGTGGCGGAGTAAGCCGACAGGCCCTTGTAGCCGGTCGCGGCGACGACCGATGAGATGCTGACGATCCGTCCGGCGCGTTCGCTCATCATCGATCGCACCACGTACTTGGTCACGACGATGGGCGAGATTGTGTTGAGTCGCACCAGGGTCTCGATCTGCTCCTCGCGCATCGTCGCCAGCACCCCCGAGGTGCCGATCCCGGCATTGTTGACCAGCCCGAACAGCGGACCGAGCTCGCGGCGCAGACCGCCGATGAGCTGACCGATGGCGCCGATATCGAGCAGATCGAACGGCCGGAACAGCAGCGCCCCGCCGCGCTGCGGCTCGAGCGCATCTATGGCCGCCTGCAACTGAGTCGTCGGCGAGCGCGCGATGGCGATCACCCGATAGCCGTTCGCAGCCAGCCTCGCGGCAATGTCCAGACCGATGCCGCGGCTCGCGCCGGTTACGATGACGTTACGCAACGGGACGCACCAGCTTCCCGGACGGCGATACTTCGAGCGCCGGCACGATCCGGATCACGGTCGGCACCTTGTGCGCGGCGAGACTCTGGCGGCAGCGCGCGGCCACTTCGCGGGTCACGACCTCGGCGGCCGGCCGCCTGTCGGCGCCGTTTGCCTCATCCGCGAGCACCAGGTCCGCCGCGACCACCGCGCCGGTGATGGGGCTGCGACGCGCCTTGACGAGCGACATGCGCACCCACGGATGCGCGTTGATGACCGCCTCGATCTCTTCCGGGTACACCTTGAGACCGCCGACGTTGATCACTCCGCCGCGCCGGCCCATGAAGTAGTAGCGCCCGCCGTGCAGCTCGACCAGGTCGCCGGTATCGACGTAACCGTCGGGCCCCTGCAGCGCCTCGGCCCCCTCCCCCAGATAGCGGCGCGCGTTGCCGCCGGAGCGGATGCGCAATGTCTCTCCCACCACCTGCAGCTCGACGCCCGAAGCAGGCGTGCCGGTCATCGCGGAGGGAAAGCCGGCGAGACCGTCCCGCACCTCGAAAGCGACACCGGCCTCGGTCGAGGCAAAAGCATGTGCCACGATCGCGTTCGGAAAGGCGGCTCGCAAGCTGTCGAGAATCGCCTGATCGGCGATCTCGCCCGACAGCCGCACGTAGCCCGACGCGAGCTTGCCGGCCGCACCGCTCATGAGAGCCTTGCGCCAGTGCGATGGCGTTCCCGAGATGTGCGTGACTCCGACAGCCGCGGCGCGCGCCACAAAGTCCACGACCGATTCGGCCGGATCGGACAGCACCAGCGACCCGCTCGAGAGCGCACGCAGGAAGATCTGCAGACCGCCGTAGCGGCGGATGTCGTAGAAGGTGCTCCAGACCACAGGCGTTGGAGCTTTTGCCCGACCAGCCAGGGCGTGCGTGAGGCTCTCCAGGTCGTGCTGCACGAGCTTAGGTGCACCGCTGGTTCCCGAAGTCAGCAGGATCCATTCGGTCGCGCACGCGGGCACCCGGGACACATCCGCCGGCTGCAGCCGGGGCTCGACGGTGATGCAGGTCTCAATGCCAGTCTCGGCGAGCCCGGGACCGGCCGCATCCCGCACACAGGCATCGGCGCCCGCCGTGCTGATCACGGCGTGCAGATGCTCGGTCGCGAGATCGGGTGGACAGAGGATCATCCTCCTCGCAAGCCCGTCCAACTCGATCATCGCCAGCGCCGCGGTGAGTTGGTCCTTGATCGCGAGCAGCACCGTACGGTCACGCAGTTGCCCGAGCCGGCCGCCGAGGCTCGAGCCTCGCGCGAGATCAGCGAGGTTGACTACGCCGCTCGCGCCATGCAGGCGCCGATCGGAAGGGACACCCTCCGCACTGATTGATTGCCACAGCGAGCGCGGGCTACTTGACAACGTTTTCGTACAACCTGACGAAATCGCCGAAGGTCACCGGAAATTCCACCGCGGTGCTCGAGTTGAAGGGATCGACCCCGAGGGAGTCCTCCAGACGCGCCACGATGACAGCGAAACTGAGGGAATCGAGGCCGGCGTCGAGGAGCTTCAGCCCATCGGACAGTGGCGCCAGCGCTCGTTCCTGCTCGGTCGCGACCTGCTCGAATTGCGCCTGGATCTTGGACCTTACCGACATTCCTGTGGCTCCTTCCGGGGCTCTTGTGAGGATTATATTATCGCCACTGTCCTTGATCCCGGACGTGATCCCGCTCACCCCCTCCAGCGGGCCGCCCGGGGTGCGCTAACACACTGATCAGACAAGGCTTAGCGAGCGAAGCCGAACGCGCTGCTTGAGGCGGCCGCGGCAGCCGCGAGGCCCGTATCGGCACCAGGGCCGCCCGCCGTGGGCAAGGTGATCGACACGCCAGGCTCGCCGCCTTTGGTTCGTTGCACGCCTTGATCGCGCCGCCGTGCGCGGCCCGACACCGCGATCGTCAACCTCGGCATCGAGTCGCGCGCGCGCACGCATGCCGTGTTGGTTTTGTGTTGGTGTTTGCCGAGGCAAGCATGTCACGCGTTGCAGTTTCCTGAGCGGAGGCGGGGCTTGGGAGGCACGGGTGTCTGCTTCGGGAGACACAGCACGCGCGTCGATGTCTGCGTAGGGAGACATCTTGCACGCCGCTAAGTCAGCGGTTTAACTGCGCACTAAGGGCAACCCCGCAGCGATGCGGGGACGCAAAGCTACCGGCCTCGATGTACGTGTACTCGAGGCGGCGGGGCTGCCGGCGGAGCGTGGGGGGTCGCACTGTCGTCATTCTCGGTTCGGTCGAGCGCATTCTCTACAACCGTGCGCCTTCCGAGCGTGCTTTCGCTGCCCGGGTGTCCGACGAGCTCGAAGTTCTCGTAGGGAGGGGGCAGCGATGTGTCGATCTAATCTTGCGTCGGCGAGACAGGCGTTGATTCGCTTGCTGGCCGCAACGAGCGTAGCCGCAGCTTTGAGCGTCGTGTCGGCCGGCGCGGCCGCGAGTACGCTCACGATATCCGGCACTCCGGCGCCGGCCGTTTTGGCGGGCAGCAGTTACTCTTTTCAGCCGGGCGTGCAGGGCTCCTCGACGGTCTCCTTTTCCGTCGAGAACAAGCCGGCATGGGCGACTTTCAGCACTGCAACCGGCCGACTGAGCGGCACTCCCACGAGCGCGGCGGAGGGCACCTACAGCGGCATCGTCATCACCGCGAGCGATGGCACGAGCACGGCCTCGCTGGCATCGTTCTCCATCAAGGTGGTCCCCGCTAAACCGACGATTTCCGGCACGCCCACTACCTCGGTCATAGCGGGATCGGCCTATAGCTTCACACCGAGCGCCAGTGGGTCCGGCGGCACGGTCTACTTCAGCATCGTCAACCGCCCGTCCTGGGCGACCTTCAGCGACACCACCGGAACCCTGGCCGGAACACCTACGACCGCTGAGGCAGGCACGTTCTCGGGCATCGTCATCAGCGCGTACAACTATGACAAAAGCGCGAACCTCTCGAGCCCGAACGTCTCGCTAGCCGCTTTCTCGATCACGGTACAACCGGGATCTGATGCGGCCACGCTGCGCTGGACAATACCGACCGAGAACACCAATGGCACGACTTTGACGAATCTGGCGGGCTTCCGCATCAGCTATGGCACCGCGGCGGACGAGCTGAGCCAGAGCGTCACGATCGCGAGCCCCACATCGTCGAGCTATGTGCTGAGCGATTTGGCCGCCGGCACGTGGTACTTCGCCGTGGAGGCCTACAACACCGCGGGGATATACGGCCCCGCATCCAACGTGGAAAGCGTCACGATCGAGTAGCGAGCGCCGGGCACGGGTTCGCGCGTCATGCCGCGACGCCCGCCGCCGGCCGCTCGTGCTCGAGCGCCGCTTCCGCCGGCAGCGTGATCAGGATCTCGAGCCCCCCCGCCGGCACGTTGCGCGCCCGGATGGCACCGCCGTGCACCGTAACTGCGCGCGCGGCGATCGCCAGCCCCAGGCCCTCCCCGCCCCCTGAGCGGTGCTCGCGCGCCGCCTCGACGCGGTAGAAGGGCTCGAAGATCAACTGCAGGTCCCGGTCCGGGACGCCCGGGCCGTGATCGCGCACGGTGATCTCGAGGCTCGGGGCCGAGGGGCCGGAGGCTGCCGTGCGGCGCGCGCCGACTGCGACCAGGGTGTTGGCCGGGCTGTAGCTGACGGCGTTGCGGATCACGTTCTCGAAGGCGCTCCGCAGCAGCTCCGGATCTCCCGACACGACCAGCTCCTGCTCCGCCTGCACGGTGACCAGGCAGCCGCGCGCGTCCGCCTCGATGGCGACATCCGCGGCGATGTTCCTGAGCAGTGCGCCGACATCGACCCGGGCGTGCTCGAGCGCGTACACGCCGCGCTCCAGGCGCGCGAGCTTGAGCGTGCGGGCGATCAATAGCTCGAGCCGATCGGCCTCGCAGGCGATGCGCGCCAGGTGGCGCTCCGCGGCGCTCTCCTCGCGCCGCGCGAGCGACAGGGCGATTTGCAGCCGCGCGAGCGGCGAGCGCAGCTCGTGCGACACATCCCGCAGCAGCTGCTCCTTGGTCTCGAGCAGGCGCTTGAGTTGCTCGGCCATCGCATCGAGGTCCGATGCCAGCAGCCCCAGGTCGTCCTGGCGACCTTTGAGCGCCGGCAGCACTCGCACATTGAGGTCGCCGGCGGCCATCTGCCGCGTCGCGAGCCGGAGCTTGTCGACCGGCGCGGCCAGATAGCGCGCGAGAAAGAAGCACACCGCGCCGCTCACCACCAGCGCGATCACCAGGATGGTCACCGGCACGCCTGGCAGCTCCAGCTCACCGAACAGGCGCGGGCCTTCCCGCACCGGACCCACCACCACGTGCCAGGTGCTGCCGGCCGGATCTACCAGCACCAGCATGCCTCCGATCGGCGAGATGACCCCGGGCCGCCCGCCGGTGGTGTGCGCCGTCGCGCCGCCGGGGGACACCGTGTCCAGGAACTGCGGCAACGGCCGGCCGAGCACGTCCCTGCCGGTCGGGCCAATCACGAAAGTGCGGCTGAAGGGCTCGCCGTTGAGGGAATTCAGCCAGTTCTTGAGCCCGTCCGCTCCGCCCGACTCGAAGGCCCGGTCGGCCTGCGCGAACAGCTGTCCGCGCTGCACCCAGGGCTTCTCGGTGCGATGCGCGGTCGCATTCACGGCGACCGTGAGGGTACCGATCAGGATCAGCGCGAGCGCGATCCAGAAGGCCAGAAAGATCCGCCAGTAAAGTGAGTGCATGGCGATGTCAGGGCTGCGCGGCGTCCGGCTGTTGCGCCTCGACGGTGAGCGCGTAGCCCGCGCCGCGCACGCTCTGCACGCTCACCCGGTCGGTGTACTTTATGAGCTTGCGGCGCAGATTGCTCACATGCGTGTCGAGGCTGCGATCGGTGGGCATGAGTCGCCGGCCGAGCGCCCGGGTCATGAGCTCATCGCGGCCCACCGTCCGGGTGTCCGCGCGCACCAGCAGCTCGAGTATCCGCAGCTCCGCGGAAGTGAGCTCCAGGTCGTGGTCGCCGACCCCGGCGCGGCGCGCCCGCAGGTCGAGGCGCAGCGGCCCCCACTGCAGCACTCCGGCGTTCGCGGGCACCTCGCCGGGTGTGCGCCGCAGCACGGCGCGGATACGCGCCACCAGCTCGCGCGGACTGAAGGGCTTGGCGAGATAGTCGTCGGCTCCGAGCTCGAGCCCCACTACCCGGTCGACCTCCTCGCCGCGCGCAGTCAGCATGATGACCGGTACGCTGCTGCTGGCGCGGATGCGCTTGAGCACCTCGAAGCCCGACAGCTCCGGCAGCATCACGTCCAGCACCACCAGATCGGCCGGGTCGCGGGCGAGTTGCTCGAGCCCCAGAGGTCCGTTCGGCGCGGTCTGCGTAACGAAGCCCTCCGGAGCCAGATACTCCGCCAGCATCGCGCACAGCTCGCGATCGTCGTCGACGATGAGCAGCTTCGGCCGCGCCTCTCCTGGCGCTGATTGCAGCATGTCGGTCACCTCCGGGACGATACACTCATCCCGCCGCCGGCCACGGCGGCGGCGCTTCCGACGCAGAATTCTTTGCACTTCTTTGCGGGCTTACAACACCCCGCGCGGCCGAGGTATGTCACCTTTAGCGCATCCTCCTGAAAGGGGTGGCCGGGCGAGGCCCACCACCCCACCTTTTTGACCCTCCTCGTCGCCGGCGCTCCCCTGAAGGCTCAGGCGGGATTCTCGAGCGTGAATGACTGGCGATTGTCGTCGTAGGCGAAAACCTCCGCGTAGCGGCCCCAGCTGATGATGGTACGCAGCGTCAACTCGGCCGCATCCTCGGCCATGTAGTCCTCGAGCTCGTCGAAGAAACGGCTCTTGGGCGCGGAGTGGCTGGCACGCTCGTCGAGCACCCGGCGGATGTGCGCGGCGAGCGGTACGTAGGTGATGAGGTGCTGGGCGAACAGCTTCTTGCGCTCATCCGACTCGCTGCGCGCGAACTGCATGCCGGCCTCGGTCAGCTTGATGTCGCCGCCCTCGACTTCGGCGAAGCGCAGCATCTGCAGGGCTTCCGCCGCGGGGAACAGCTCGTCGACCTCCAGGTGCTGCTCCTCGGCAATCACCGGCAGGTCAGCCTTGCCGCTGTAGGGCGGCTCGTTCACCGCCTCCAGAAGCCCCGTCAGCACGTTCGAGGACACGTGGATCAAAGCGGTGCCGATGCCGGTGCCCGCGTAGCGCTCGGCCTTCGGCCCGTGACGCGGCTCGCCGCGTGGCCGCGCCGTCATCTCCACGTAGACGCGCTCGATCAGAGCGCGGAAGCGCGGGTCCTGGGTGTGACGCGGCTGTGGCAGATCGACCGGAATCTCGCTCGCCACGCGCCCCGGGTTGCTGGAGAAGATCAACAGCCGGTCGCACATCTGCACCGCCTCCTCGATGTTGTGGGTGACCAGCAGCACCGACTTGATCGGCAGCTGGCCCTCGCCCCACAGGTCGAGGAAATCCCCGCGCAGCGTCTCGGCCGTGAGGATATCGAGCGCCGAGAACGGCTCATCCATCAGCAGGATGTTGGGATGCACGACGAGCGCGCGCGCAAAGCCGACGCGCTGGCGCATGCCGCCCGAGAGCTCGCGCGGATATGCGGACTCGAACCCGTCGAGGCCGATGAGGTCGATCGCCTGCAGTGAGCGCTTGCGCATCTCATCCACGGGGACCCCCTGCGCCTCGAGTCCAAGCTGCACGTTCTCGAGCACCGTGAGCCACGGAAACAGCGCGAAGCTCTGGAACACCATGGTGATCCCCTGGGCGGGTCCGGTCACCGGATGTCCGAGATAGTTCACGACGCCCCCGGAGGGCTCGTCGAGCCCGGCGATCTGCCGCAGGAGCGTCGACTTTCCCGAGCCGGAGCGTCCGAGGAGCCCGACGATCTCCCCGGGTCGAAGCTGGAGGTTGACGTTCTCCAGCACCACCAGCTCATCGCCGTCGGGCTTGCGGAATGACTTGCACACGCCCTGCACATCGAGCAGCGGGGCGAGGTTCAGGGCCGGCGCGGTGGCGTTCACGAGAGGTCTCCTTGCGCGTTTCGGACGCTCAGCTGATGCGGAACTTGCGTTCCGCGCGCGCGTACAACGGCCGCCAGAACACGCGGTTCAGAATCACCACCAGCAGGCTCAGCACCATGATGCCGAGCACGTTGCGGGCGAAATCCCCGGCGGCGGTCGCATCCGCGATGTACGCGCCCAGGCCGTGCGCGCGCACCGTCTGCGTGCCCCATTGGGCCACCTCGGCGTTGACGCTCGCGTTCCAGGAGCCGCCCGAGGCGGTGATGGCTCCGGTCACGTAAAACGGAAACACCGCCGGCAGCGCCACCCGGCGCCACCACAGCCAGCCGCGCACCCCGAGGTTCTGCCCGGCGTAGCGCAGTTCGGGCGCGATGGCCGAGGCGCCCACGATCACATTGAACAGGATGTACCACTGTGTGCCGAGGATCATCAGCGGGCTCAGCCAGATGTCCGGCGTCAGCCGGTACAGCACGATGGCGGACACGACGATCGGGAACAGCAGGTTGGCCGGGAAGGCGGCCAGAAACTGCGCGATCGGCTGCACCACGCGCGCGACCCCCGGCCGCAGCCCGACCCACACGCCGATCGGCACCCACAAGACGCTCGCGAGCGCGATCAGCACCGCCACGCGCAGCAGCGTGATCAGCCCGAAGAGCAGCACGCGCCCGATCTCGGCGAACGTGACCTCGCCCAGCACGAACAGTGCGATCTTCCACACCGCCCCGAGGCCGATGAGGATCAGCACTGCGTACCAGGCATAGTCGACCCAGCGCGTGCGGGTACGCCGCGGCTTCGGCGCAGCGCGTGCAGCTGCCGGCCGTGCGCCGATGCGCAGCATCACGGCGAACATCCGGCCGACGAGCCCGAACAGCCGCGAGCGCCGCATCATGGTGAGCGCCCAGCAGCGGTTGGCGGTGAACCCCGCCTCCTGCTCGAGGCGGAACCAGTCGGCGCTCGTGGTCAGCGGCCGGAACAGCAGCTGATCGAACAGCAGGATCACGACGGCCATCGCAGCGATCGCCCAGCCGATCGCGCTCAAGCTGCGCTGCTGGATGGCGAGCGCGATGTAAGAGCCCACCCCGGGCAGCGACACCGTCGTGTGACCCACCGTGATGGCCTCGGAGAACACCAGGAAGAACCAGCCCCCCGACATCGACATCATCATGTTCCAGATGAGCGCCGGCATGGCGAACGGCACCTCGAGGCGCCAGAAGCGCACCCAGGGGCTCAGCTGGAAGTTGCGCGCCGCCTCCACCAGCTCGTCGGGAATGCTGCGCAGCGAGTGGTAGAAGGAGAACGCCATGTTCCACGCCTGGCTGGTGAAGATGAGGAACACCGCGGCCATCTCCGCGCCCGCCACGCGCCCCGGCGTGAGCTGCAGGAAGATCAGGATGGTGAAAGAGAAGCCCAGGATCGGCACCGACTGCAGGAAGTCGAGCAGCGGCACGAGAATCACCTCGGCGCGATGGCTCTTGGCGGCGAGCGTCGCGTAGGTGAAAGTGAAGAGAAGCGATGCCACCATCGCGATCAGCATGCGTAGCGCGGTGCGCGCCGAGTAGCCGATGAGGGCCGACGGCTTGAGCGAGATCGGCGTCGCCTGCAGGTGCGCCAGCGATCCTGTCAGCCCGTGCGCCGCCTCGGCCGCATAGATGAAGAATGCAAACACCAGGACGAACGCCAGCAGGTCCCAGCCGCCCGGAACGTAGCGGGTGGTCAGAACGGAGATGGGCAGGCGATCGAGGCGCATTCTCCGAAGTGTGCCCTAACGTGGTGACGATTGGCACCGCAGGGGGAGGTCCGCGGCGGGCTGCGCGGCGCACCGCGGCGCGGTGCAATTTCGACCGCGGCTGAAGTACGATACTTCCCTATGAAAGCAACCATTGCTGCGGCGGCTGCGGCCGTCATCCTGACTGCGGCGCTGACACCAGCTCGCGCCCAGACCGACACCGGCTCGACCGTCAAGGAGGATGCGAAGACCGCCGGTCACGCCATCGCGCACGGCGCGACGACCGTCGGCCATTCGATCGCCGATACCTCGCGGAAAGTCGGGCACAAGGTCGCCAACGGCGCCCGCAAGGTCGGCACCAGCGTGCACAACGGCACCGAGAAGGCCAAAGCGGCCGTGACGCACCACCCCGCTGCGGACCAGAAGCCGAGCGACTGACGCAGCGCACGTGCGGCCGATGGGCGCCCCGGCGGGCCTGCATCTGGACTACCTGTCACTTGCCGAGTACCGCTCGGCACGGTGGAGCGACGTGCTGGGGGTCGCGACCTTCGACCCGGCGCCGCGGGACGGAGGCGACTCGACCGAAATTCCCGTGGCGCAGGTCGCCACCCGCGTGCTGCTCGGCACCGCCGACGTCCGCGAGGTGTGGCGCTCCGGCGAGCCGGCCGAATCCGGACAGCGCAACCGGGTGCACTTCCGGCGCAGCGAGAACCTGCTGTTCGGCTGCATCGCAGTACCCGAGCCAGCGGTCCCCGAAGCGCGCTGCGACGGAGCCGCGCCCGGCACCGCGGGCGCGCCTTCGGCCCTGCACGGCGCCACCGTCGGGGCTTATCGCGATATCTACGCGACGCTCGATGCGGTCGGCTATCCGCATCTGCTGCGCGTGTGGAACTACCTGCCGGACATCAACCTCGACTCGCACGGCAGCGAGCGTTACCGGCAATTCAACAGCGCGCGGCAGGCGGCGCTGCGCGCGGCAGGCAAGCCGCTGACCGGCAACGTGCCGGCGGCCTCGGCGCTCGGCGCAAGCCACGGGAGTCCCTTGCTGGTGTACTTCCTCGCCGGGCGCACGCCGCCGGTCTACATCGAGAACCCCCGTCAGCTCAGCGCCTACCGCTATCCGCACCAGTACGGCCCGCACAGCCCGGTGTTCTCGCGCGCGACGCTGCTGCGCCAGCGCGGCAGCCTGACGTTGTTCATTTCCGGGACCGCGAGCATCGTCGGCCACCGTTCGATCCACGTCGGCGATACCGCCGCGCAGACCCGCGAGACGCTCGCCAACATCGAGGCGCTGGTCGAGGAGGCCAACCGGGTCGAGCGCGCGGCGCGCTTCACGCTCGGCTCGCTCGCCTTGAAGGTGTACGTGCGCCGGCCGGCCGACCTGCCGGCCGTTCAGGCCCAGCTCGCCGCGGCGCTCGATCCCAGCCAGCCGGTCATCTACCTGCAGGCCGACATCTGCCGCCAGGATCTGCTGGTCGAGATCGAGGCGACCGGAATGTGTCCGCTGAAGATCGCCGCGTGAGGCAACCCCGACGCGCCCCGCGCCGCCTGCGCCGGGCAGCGTTCGCGGCCCTGCTGGTCAGCGGCGTGTGCACCACACGGCCGGCGCTGCCGGAGCAGCTGCCCCTGTGGGAGATCGGCATGGGTGTCGGCGCGCTGGCGTTCAACGACTACCGCGGCGCCAACACCACGCACGTCTACCCGCTTCCGGTTCCCTATTTCGTTTACCGCGGCAAGTTCCTCGAGTCGGATCACGACGGGCTGCGGGGCAAGCTCTTCAATCAGGACCGCATCGAGCTGAATCTCAGCGTCAATGCCACGACCCCGGTGCGCAACGACTCAGCGCGCGCAGGGATGCCCGATCTGCGTCCCACACTGGAGATCGGTCCCTCGCTGAACGCGCACCTGTGGCGCTCGGCAGAGCGGCGCGCGACACTGGATCTGCGGCTGCCGGCGCGCGCCGCGTTCACCGTCGAGGCCTCCCCGCGCGGCATCGGTTGCTTCTATTCCCCGAATCTGAGCCTCGATCTGGCGCAGTCCCCGGGCCCGTACGGGTGGAAGCTGGGACTCCTGGCTGGCCCGCTGTACGCCCAGCGCCGCTACGACGACTATTTCTACACCGTGGCGCCTCAGTACGCCGTGCCCGGCCGTCCCGCCTACCAGGCCCCCGGCGGGTACGCGGGAACGCAGGCACTGGTGTCGCTCACGCGGCGCTTTCCGTCTTACTGGGTGGGCGCGTATCTCCGCCACGACTCACTCGGCGGCGCCAGCTTCGAGGCGAGCCCGCTGGTAAAGCGCGACAGCTACTGGACCGGCGGCATCGCCATCGTCTGGATGATCGGCAAGTCTGCGCGGCTGGTCGAGAGCGAGCATTGATGCGCTCGCAGACGCACCTGGTGCTGATTCCGAGCTTCAACCCGGGCCGGCGCGGGCTCGAGACGGTGCGCGCCGCGTGCGCGCACTGGGACCCGGTGTGGGTGGTGGTCGACGGCAGCACCGACGGCTCCGCCGAGGCGCTCGGCGCCCTGGCGCAGACCGAGCCGCGGTTACGCGTGTTGGTTCGGTCCCGCAACGGCGGCAAGGGCGCCGCGCTCCTGGTGGGGCTGTTGGCGGCGCAAAAGGCCGGCTACACCCATGCCCTCACCATGGACGCCGACGGCCAGCACCCGGCCGATTGCATCCAGGCGTTCATGACCGCCTCCGCGGCCGCACCGCACGCCATGATTCTCGGCGCGCCGGTGTTCGACGCGAGTGCCCCGCGCATCCGGCTTCGCGGCCGGCGGATCGCCAACTGGTGGAGCAATTTCGAGACCCTGTGGGCGGGCATCCAGGACACGCTGTTTGGCTTCCGCGTCTACCCGATCGACCCGCTGGTCGAGGTCATGCTGCGGACCCGCTGGATGCGGCGCTTCGATTTCGACGCCGAGGCGGTCGTGCGCCTGAGCTGGCGCGGGGTCGCGGTCATCAACCTGCCGGCCCCCTGCCGGTACTTCAGCGTGGCCGAAGGGGGGGTGTCGCATTTCCACTACGGGCGCGACAACCTGCTCCTGACCTCCATGTATGCACGTCTGTTCGTAGGATTCCTCGGACGCCTGCCGCTCCTGATCGCGCGCCGCTACCTTGTATAATATTGGCAACACTGGCCGCTGCGAACAGCCATGTCCGACAAAATCTCTCCGCTCCGACAGCCCTCCGGCGACCCCGGCCTGACTGCGCTCAGCCACGAGCTCGCGGGCCTGATCGTCACGGCGCTCAACCTCGAGATTCCGCCGGGCGAGCTCGACCCGGATGCCCCGCTGTACGGCGAGGGGCTCGGGCTCGATTCGATCGATATTCTCGAGATCGCGCTGGTGGTGTCCAAGCAGTACGGGGTGCAGCTGCGCGCCGACGGCGAGGAGAACGGGCGCATCTTCGGCTCGTTGCGCCAGCTCGCCGAATACGTCAACGCGCACAGGACGAAGTAGCTCACCTGGCCAGTCTGCCGCTGATAGCGCCTGCATCGGCCGACGCGGTCATCGCCTACCGCGCCGGCGTAGCCATCCCCGCGAGGCAGTTCCTCGCCGACGTCGCGCGCGCCGCCGTCGCGCTCGGTGACGGGCGTCACGTGCTCAACGCGTGCGCCGATCGCTATCACTTTGCCGTCGGACTGGGCGCGAGTCTCCTCGGCGGCAAGGTGACTCTCCTACCCTCGAGCCGCACACCGGAGGTCATGCGGCAGCTTCAGGCGTTCGCGCCGGACGTCGTCTGTCTCACCGATGAAGCGGACTGCGACATTGCTCTGCCGCGGGTGCAGCTGCCGAGCGCCGCGACGCAGCCAGCGAGCGCGCCCGCGGGCGCTGGGGCGCACTCGATACCCCAGATCGATTCGGATGCGCACGCGGCCTGGGTGTTCACCTCCGGATCGACCGGCGCGCCGGTGCCGCACCGCAAGAGCTTCGGGCGGCTGATCGGCTGCGTGCGCGAGGAGGCGCGGCGGCTCGGGATCCGCGACGGGCGCGCCCATGCGATCATCGCCACGGTGCCGCCGCAGCACATGTATGGATTCGAATCGAGCGTGCTCGCGCCGCTCGCGACCGGCAACGCGCTGTGTGCCGAGCGGCCGTTCTACCCGGCCGACATCTGTGCCGTGCTGGCCGCGGTACCGGCGCCGCGGGTGCTGATCTCGACCCCGATCCACCTGCGGGCGCTCATTGGCTCGGGGCTGGAGCTCCCCGAGATGGAGCTCATGGTGTCCTCGACCGCGCCGCTCGCGCAGCCGCTCGCGGCCGAGGTGGAGCAGCGCTTCAAGACGACGCTGCTCGAGATCTACGGCTCGACCGAGACCGGCCAGATCGCCGTGCGCCGGCCGACGCAGGAGGCCGAGTGGCATCTCTGGGAGGGAGTCAGGCTCGAGTCGCGCGGCGACGAAACCTGGGCCGAGGGCGCTCATATCGAGCAGCCGACCCGCATGTGGGACGTGCTCGAGCTGACCGGTGAGCGGCGCTTCCTGCTGCACGGCAGGGTCGCCGACCTCGTCAACATCGCCGGCAAGCGCAGCTCGCTCTCTTACCTCAACCACCAGCTCATCTCCATCCCCGGGGTCGAGGACGGCGCGTTCTTCCACCCCGGGGAATCGCCCGCTGCCCCCGCCGGCACGAGCGCGAGCGAGCCCCGGGTGGCCGCGTGCGTGGTCGCGCCCGGCCTCACCTCCGCCCACATCCTCGCGGTTCTGCGCGAGCGCATCGACCCGGTGTTCCTGCCGCGGCCGCTGCTGCTGGTGGCGAGTCTGCCGCGCACTGCGGCGGGAAAGCTTCCGCAGGAAGCGCTGCGCGCGCTGGCCGCGGCGGGACGCTGAAGTCAGTCGGTGGGCGTGGTGACGACATTGAGGATCGACACCGGGCACCCGGCCCTCGACGGGCACTTCCCCGGCGCGCCGATCCTGCCCGGAGTGGTGTTGCTCGATGAGACGGTGCGCGCCGTCGAGCAGAGCGGCAGCGCGCCGCAGCCGCGCTGGCGGATCGGGACCGCCAAATTCGTCAAGCCGGTGCATCCGGGTGAGACGCTGACTCTCGAGCACACCGTCCTGCCCGACGGCTCGATACGCTTCAGCGTCTCGAGCGCCGGGCACCCCGTGGCGCACGGCGTGCTGCGGCCCGCGGAGGCACCGGCGGCCCGCAGCGCGGCGCCACGCGCCGCGAGCGCGCCACGCACCGGAGCGGCTCACTGGGCGGCACCCGAGCGCGGCAGTGCGTTCCTGGTGCGGCTCATGATCGACCTGTCGCTCGCGCTCGGCCGCCGCGGGGGGCGCGTGCTGCTGTACTCCGTGGTGCTGTACTTCTTTCTGTTTGCGCCGAGGGTGCGCCGGCACGCGCGCGCCTACCTGCGGCGGGCGCTGGGACGACCGCCCACCGCGCGCGACCGCTTCCGCCAGGTGTTCGCCTTCGCCGCGACCACCCTCGACCGGGTGTACCTGGTCAGGGGACGCTATGAGCAGTTCGCGCTCAGCAGCGAGGGCGAGGCGCTGATGCGCTCGATGCTCGCGCGCGGCGGCGGCGCCTTTCTGCTCGGGGCGCACCTCGGGAGCTTCGAGATCATGCGCGCCACGGCTAAGCGCGTGCCGGGGCTCAAGGTGGCGATGGCCATGTACGAGGACAACAGCCGGGTGCGTGCGTTCATGGGCACCGGCGACTCCGCCGACGCCCCGGAGATCATCCCGCTCGGCCACATGGAGGCGATGCTGCGCATCCGCGATCGGCTCGATGCAGGGGGTTTCGTCGGCATGCTCGCCGACCGCACCATCCGCGAGGGACCGGCGCAACCGGTGAGCTTTCTCGGACGCCCGGCGCTGTTTCCCTCCGGGCCCATGCGGGCCGCCGCGGCGCTCAGGCGTCCGGTGATCTTCATGACCGGCCTGTACCGCGGCGGCAACCGCTATCACGTGGTGTTCCGGCAGATCGCGGACTTCTCGCAAACGCCGCGCGGCGAGCGTGAGCAGGCGGTGCGCGCGGCGATCGAGCGCTACGCGGGGCTGCTCGAGGAGTATTGCCGCAGCGATCCCTACAACTGGTTCAACTTCTACGACTTCTGGCACGGCGCCGACTCAAGCGGCGACGGCGCGCGCGGGACGGCTGCTTGAGAAGGCTCGCGGCTCTCTCGACGGCGCTCGTGTGGATGTGCTGCGCCGCACCGCCGGCCGCGCCGCAAACCGACACGCCGGCGCTCGAGCAGGTCATGCAGCTGCTCGCCGCGCGCCGCCACGGGCACCTGGCCTTCACCGAAGTGCAGACGCTCGCGATGCTCGACCGTCCGCTCGAGTCCTCGGGCGAGCTTCTCTACGACGCACCCGACCGGCTCGAGCAGCGCACCCTCAA
>Ga0209007_1000068_pt1 | contig 66398 bp, 50 predicted proteins | sample JacPinW_OM1H0_O2_FD_187961 | JGI IMG/M metagenome (GOLD analysis project Ga0209007, IMG submission 187961) | Forest soil microbial communities from Algoma, Ontario, Canada - Jack Pine, Ontario site 1_JW_OM1H0_O2 (SPAdes) (version 2) | ecosystem: Environmental > Terrestrial > Soil > Boreal... | reverse complement strand
GGGAAGCGTTAAGGCGTCGCCTTCAGGACGTTCTTCCCCAGGATTTGGTGGCTGAAATTGCGTCGCGTTACACCGCCGACCGCGTTTCCGGAATTTACAAATTCCATCTGAACACTCCCGCCGGCCGGCGGCTGGTGATTAATGCCTCGATTGCGCCGCTGGTGGGAAAGAATGGAGCTCGTCTGGGCCGACTGATTTTGCTCGACGATATTACGCAACGAGTGCGCCTGGAAGAACAGATGGTGCAGACCGAAAAACTCACTTCGCTGGGTTTGCTGGCTGCCGGCGTAGCGCACGAAGTGAATACGCCGCTCGCGGTGATTTCGAATTACATTCAGATGCTCGCCAAGCAGATTCCCGCGGGCGATCCGCGCCAAAAAACAATCGAGCGAATCGTGAAGCAGACCTTCCGCGCCAGCGAAATCGTCAACAACCTGCTAAACTTTTCGCGAACCGGCGCAGCTGAGTTTGTGGAGGTAGATTTAAATTCCGTGCTGGAAGAAACTCTCACGCTGGTGCAGCATCCATTCAAAACAGCGCAAGTGAACGTGATCAAAAATTACACGGAACAGTTGCCGCCCGTTCTGGGCTCTATGACGCGCCTGCAGCAGGTCTTTTTGAACCTGTTTATGAACGCGCGTGACGCCATGCCGAGCGGCGGGATGCTGGAAGTACGCACTGCCGCGCACAATGGGTCGGTTGCAGTGGAAGTTACCGACACCGGCTCAGGCATTCCGGCAGAAAATCTCCATCGTATTTTCGATCCATTTTTTACGACAAAGGCCACCGGACGGGGCACCGGGCTGGGTCTTTCGGTGAGCTATGGGATTATAAAAGAGCACGCGGGTAAGGTTGACGTGCGCTCGACGCCCGGCAAGGGAACGTCCTTCCGGCTAGAATTTCCCGTAGCCAGGAAGGCGGTCCATGCCTAAAGGCTCCATTCTTGTAATTGATGATGAAGTGGAAATTCGCGAGGGTTTGGAAGCTCTGCTCACCTCGGAAAGCTTCCAGGTAACGCTGGCGGATTCCGGAGAAGCCGGACTGCGCCAGCTCGAAGACCATCCCTTCGACCTGATGCTGCTCGACGTCAGCCTGCCGGATCGCAACGGCCTGGAATTGTTGCGCGAGATTCGCCGGCGCGATCCGCAGCTAGCCATCATTTTAATCACCGCGTACGGCTCCATCGACATGGCTCGCGCAGCCTTCAAAGGCGGCGCTCAGGACTTTATTACCAAGCCCTGGTCCAACGATGAGCTGATCGCCCAAGTGTCTCTGGCCATCGAGGGTCGCAGGCTCCGGGACGAAAACGTCCAGCTCAAACGCGCTCTCAAGCAGCGCTACAATTTTCCTAACATCGTCGGCAAGAGCGAAAAGATGCAGGCGGTGCTCGACCTGGTTACGCAGGTTGCGCCTTCGCGCTCAACCATTCTGATCTCCGGCGAGAGCGGAACCGGTAAAGAAGTTTTTGCCAAAGCCATCCATTCGGCTTCCACCCGCGCGGACAAAGCGTTCATCCCCATCAATACCGGCTCGATTCCAGCCGACCTTCTGGAATCGCAGCTCTTCGGCCATGTGAAGGGCGCTTTCACCAGCGCCATCGCCTCGAAGAAAGGCTTATTCGAAGTGGCCGACCAGGGCACCATCTTTTTTGACGAGATTTCCACCATCAGTCCCGAAACGCAGGCCAAGCTTCTGCGCGTGATTCAAGAGCGCGAGTTCATGCGTTTGGGCGGCACCGAGACGATCAAAGTTGACGTGCGAATTCTTGCGGCGTCCAACGAAGATTTGACCAAACTCGTTCGCGAAGGCCGTTTCCGGGAAGATTTGTTCCACCGGCTGAACGTGATCTCCTTGCATCTGCCCCCGCTGCGTGAACGCAAAGAAGATATCCCCTTGCTGATCGAGCGCTTCCTCGATCAGTTCTGTCAGGAAAACGGCAAACCGCCGCGCGCGTTTACACATGGAGCCATGAAGCTGCTCATGGACTACGATTGGCCGGGAAACGTCCGCGAGCTCGAAAACGTGGTCGAGCGCGCTATCGTTCTATCCACACAGGAATCCATGGACGCTGAACTTCTGCCGGAAAGCGTACGCACTCGCGAGATAGTCAAAGGTGTCCGCTTGCAGCTCGCCGAATTCTTGCCGCCAATGCCCGGGGAAACCGGGGAGTTCGGGAGTTCGCCATCTCTCTTCCAGATCCTGGAAGAGGTGGAGCGCCGCATCATCGTGGACATGCTGGAGCGCACGAACTGGAATCAAACCGAGGCCGCCGAGCGTTTTCAGGTCCCACTCTCAACACTCAACCAAAAAATCAAACGCCTGGGAATTGAAACGCGCCGCCGCACTACACCGATTCGAGGCGCTGCGGCAGGGTTCGGAGAAGATCCTGCCGAGTTTCTCGCCGGTAAGTAACGATCGAAGAAATTTGATATAGCGGAATTCGGATGAAAAACTCAGGAAATCAGCGCGCGTCCGGCGATATTTCCTAGGATGCGATACGGCGCAGCCTCCAAGGCGACAAGCGCTTTCGGAGGAATCAAGAAAGTCTGCTCGATGGCATACTGGCCCGACATCACTGCGTGCGCCACGCAATCCGTGAAAACAAGCCAGGTGGCGCGCGGCGGGAATTCCAACTGAGTCTTCGGACACTTTTCCTGAAATTCGGTGTTTTCCTTCAGAAAATCGTGGAAGCGAAGCATGAACATATCGTAGGGCGTTCGACCGATCACTCCAAAACCCAGCTTCGAACCAAAATCTTGCACTGTGCGACTCAAGAACGAATTGTCTTCAACGATGTCCTGCAGCCCGGCCCCACCAGCGTATCGTCGCGCCAGGACCTCAAACCCCTCGGTGGTTCGCCAGACTCGTGGCTTCTTGGGGTTTAAGTTTGTGAATACCCGCAAAATGCGCGCGCCGCGCGTCGGGCGGCTGGGAAACGCATCCACGTGCAGCAGATCGTTGCGCTTGTGCAATGGCAGGTCGCGGCCTTCTTCTTCAAGCGGCCGAAAACTGGCGAAATCCTGATTCCATTTGCCGGCGTACGGCGTCAAAAACTTTCCCAGGAACTGTGTCACTTGCGCGCTGTAGCTCCGCATGATTGTTTGCAGCCGGCTGATCGTCTCGCGGTCGCCCGAAACTCCGCGCAGGGAATCCTCGCTCGGCCGGTATGAAACATTCTTATGCATGCGCAGTTCGGACCATTCCTGCTCGAGTAGGAACTTTTGGTCTGCGGCAGGAAAGTCGAACGGCGGCTCGCGAAAGAAAAGAATCTGTCCGTGCTCCAACATTTCACAGTAAGCGCGCGCATGGGCTTCGCTCTGTCCGGAAGCAGTCCAGCCCGCGGGATATTTGTAATCTTCCACCGAGACCCACGGCAAATTCGGAGTTGCGCTCTTCTTCATCTAACTTTTCGCCGTAGTAGGAAGCTTGTAACCGCGTGGAAGCAAAGTTGTGCTCAGATCCAAGCCGGAGAGATCCACGCCGTCGAGGTTTGTCTCGCGAAGGACGGTCGTCTTTAAGTCAGCGCCGGTAAAATCTGCGCCGCGGACTTCTGCCAAGCGGAAATTCGAAGCTACCAAATTTGCGCCACGCAGGATCGCGCCACGCAAGTCTGCGCGGAAAAGTTCAGCCCCGCCGACTTTGGCCTCTGTAAGATCGGCTTCGCTGAGGTTCGCTTCGGTTAAATCGGCCTTGCGCAGATCCGCGCGGAGAAGCTTCGCTTTGCTTAGATTTGTGGAGGAAAGTCTGGCGTCGTGCAAGTTCGCGCCCTCCAGGTTTGCGCCATGAAAATCGACGAGATCGAGATTTTCGCGCTCCAGATTTATGCGTGAGAGATCGGCGCCGGACAAATCGGCACGAGTGCCAGTTTCGTCTCCGCGCACGAAGCGACGGTGCGACTCAAGAATCTCCGAGACAGGCCGTCCATTGTGTTTAATGTTTTTGGGGGATCTCATCATAGCCGAAAATGGGTATAGCTACGGTGCGTAATAGTATTCAAGGAGTATAACATGGCGGAACCAGCGCCAGATTATCGGCCCTTTGAGAACTTGTGGTAACGTCGCAATATGAGCGATTGCCACGATTCTTCGCTTCGTCGTCGGTCTCGAGTCAAAACGTTCCTATCGCTCGCGGCAATCTTTTTCGCTCTGTCTCCAACGCTTCTTTTTCTTTCTCAGAATGCCGCTTCGCAGCAAAGGCAGGACACTCCCGGCGATGAGGTCGTCGCAAATCTTTCCGCGGGCCGGGTGATCATCGCGGTAGTCAAGGACGCGATACTCATTGCCACCATCGAAAATCCGGTTGAGCCGCAGACACGCATCCCGACTCCCGTGGACCTGGGCTCCAGACGCACCGGCGTTTTTCTCGGCGCCGTCGAATGGACCTCGCCTGCTTCGCACATTGAAATCGCCCGTCTCGATAGAGAATTGCCGCATCTCCGCGGCCAAGTTGCCTCCGCGGGGCCGCATTTGCAGCAAGCTGCGCCGGACGCTGAGGCTACCGACATAGATTCGATCGGGCATGGCGTAGCCGAGCGTTTAAACCAGATTGCCAGAAACTTGCACGGGAAAATAACTTTGCCGCCGAACGAGCCTGTCGCGGAGTTGATTCTCGCGGATTACGTGGAAAGCTACGGACCGGAAATTTGGCAGCTAACCTTTACTCTCCAGCAAGCAATTCAGCGAGAGGACTACTACGACACGCACGTTCCTTTGCCGCAGTACCGCCAATTTTGGCCGCCGGAAAAAGGCCAACCTTATACCCTGGTGGAATTCCAATACCCCCCGGAGGATTCCACGCCACCGCTGATTGATCGGATTCAAAAAAATGATCCTGAGATCGAAAAACTTTGTTCTGCGGACGCAAAAATGCGAGACGTACGGGATCGTTTCGTGCGTGGTGAGAGCAATAAAATACTGGCGGTGGATGCAATTCAGTTTCTACGCTCCGTGTTGAATATTGTGGCGTCGCCCAACGCGCGTGAAACCTTTGCTGCCATCAACACGGAAACAGGCTTCAGCTGGATTTTAAAACCGCCAGTTGAGGCTCCCAGACCAAGCGAGCAAAAAGAACGTCCCCCCGAGGCGCCTTCGCTTCTTCAGCCACACTGAAGAATTATGCGGTCGGTTCGACAGTCAAGCGACTCCATTTTGGCTTGGTCGACGGAGAGTAAATTCCGAATAGGATTCCCGGACTATTTCTTTTCCGCAACTTGCTGTTTCAAACGCGCATTCTTCTCGTTCACCGAACGCTCGAGATCTTGTTTGTGCGCGACAAGTTTTGCCGCGATCGCCGAGTCAGTGAGTGCCAGAATTTCCGCCGCGAAAATTGCGGAATTCACTGCGCCCGCCTTATCGATTGCCATCGTCGCGACGGGAATTCCGCCCGGCATTTGTACCGTCGACAGCAGCGCATCCAGTCCGTTCAACGTGCTGGTGCCCATCGGAACTCCGATGACAGGGAGCGTAGTGTTGGCGGCAATCACACCAGCCAGGTGCGCAGCTGCGCCTGCGGCCGCAATCAAAACCTTCAAGCCTCGCTTCAAAGCCGTTGTCGCGTACTCGTGTGCACGCGCCGGTGTGCGATGCGCAGATACGACTTCCAACTCATAGGGAATCCCAAATTTCTCCAGAGTTTTTGCCGCCTCGCTCATCACCGGATAATCAGTATCCGATCCCATCAGAATCCCTACCAGCGCTGCGCCTTCGTGTTTATTCTCGTTAGCCACTTTATCTGTCTCCTAGTTTGTACCCTGCATCACCAGCTGTCTTCGCGGGCGTGTTTTCACTTCCTGCATCGGAAACCTGAACTAAGCAGGTAAAAAGATGCAGCACCTCAGCCACTCGACGACTCTGCGGCAGCTTTTCCGGCAACTTTAGGATTTCCGATATCTTTTCGGTAGTGCGCTCCATCAATTCGAATCTTGCTCGCAGCTTCATAGGCAATCTTGCAAGCCGCCGCCAAATTCTCTCCGGTAGCGCCGACGCTTAGAATTCGGCCGCCTGTGGTGTAATACTTTTCACCTTCCCGTCGCGTACCCGCGTGAAAGATTATGGCCCCAGGAACCTTGGTGGCAGCATCGAGTCCGTCGATTTCTTTGCCGAGCTTTGGATCGCTAGGGTAGCCTTCCGAAGCAACTACTACGCACACGCTGGCTGAGGCGGAAGACTTCGCCTGCAACGGAGTAAGGTCTCCTCGGGCTGCATGAGCGCAGGCATCCGCAAAATCAAAATCCGCGCGCAACAAAATCGCTTGCGTCTCCGGATCGCCCAGACGGCAATTGTATTCCAGAACTTTTGGCCCCTCGGGCGTAAGCATCAAGCCAAAATAGAGAAAGCCTCGGTAAGTCAGACTATCCTTTTGAAGCCCCGCTAGCGTCGGCTGTACGACCGTTTCGAGAATTTTCATCTCCAATTCGGGCGACAAAAGATCCGCGGTGGAGAAAGCGCCCATCCCTCCCGTATTCGGACCTCGATCGTTATCAAACGCGCGCTTATGGTCGCGAGCTGCTGCCAAAGACACAAAATTCTTTCCATCGCTTAAGATAATGTACGAAAGCTCTTGTCCCGTTAATCCCTCTTCCAACAAAACTTGCTTTCCTGCATCGCCGAATTCCCGTCTCTCCATCAGACGATCAATGAATTCAGACGCCTCGTCCGGCGAAGAAGTCACCAACACACCTTTTCCTGCGCACAATCCGTCGGCCTTCACCACCAGCGGCCAATCCACTGAACACAGCGACGTGTATGCATCAATTGGCGAATCGTAAATTCCATAGGTAGAGGCCGTCGGAACTCCATGCCTCTCCATAAAATTCTTCGCAAAAACCTTGCTTCCCTCCAGCCGGGCCGCTTCTTTTGTCGGACCCAAGAACGCTAGGCCGCGCTTCGCAAACTCATCCGCGATTCCGCGGACGAGCGGCAATTCCGGTCCACAGATCGTAAGGTCAACCGCGAGTTTCTCCGCAAGCTCTGCCGCCGCGCCCACATCTCCAAGATCCAACGGCACACATTCTGCGTCGTTCGCAATCCCACCATTTCCCGGAGCACACCAGATTTTCTCGACGCCGGCGCTCTGGCGCAGCTTCCACACGATTGCGTGTTCGCGCCCGCCGCCACCTATTACAAGAATTTTCATGTTGGTCACAGAATCAAGAACGATACGAGGGACGATTAGCTCTGTCAACTCTAGTTCCTGCTGCTCGATCTGGATTCGCACTATTTGTAACTCGTCGGTCGTTGTGCAACGGGTTTGCCGTTTTGCTCCTTGCGAAAGACGAAGCTGTCGCTAGCCAGACTCTCCGATGCCTCAATATAAGTTAATACTACAGTTCTAGTATTACTTCACGGCGCACATCATTGCCCCTTTCTTCTGCTTCCTCGGGCTCTACTTTCAACTTCATAGTGGTGTTTTCATGCCTGCTGTAATAATCTCCCGGAGATTCGGTATCTCCGGATGTCGTACACTCTCAAGCTATTATATTTAGAGTACTTAAGTTATACCTTATGCCGATTATTTCAGACGAACTAATAGAAAAGACCCTCGAGGAGTACGGAGTGGTGCCTACTCCGGCTATTCGATCGGATATACGGAAGTATATTTTGCTGCTTTTGCGCTGGAACGAGCGAATTTCTCTAACCACGATAACTGAACCGATCGATATTTTGCGATTTCACTTCGGCGAGAGCATGTACGCCGCATCCGCCGTTCCAATCCGGAATGGTCGGCTCGCCGACGTTGGCTCAGGTGCTGGTTTCCCAGGCATCCCTTTGAAGATCCTGATTCCCTCACTGGATTTAGTGCTTATAGAGCCCAACACCAAGAAAGCCTCTTTCCTGTCGGAGTGTCTGCGAGAGCTCAATCTTGCGGGAGTGTCGGTCCTCCGCAGTCGATTTGAGGATCTTCACGAGATGGGGCTCGCTTTTGATTTCATCACGGCACGAGCTCTGGGCGGCTACGAAGGCCTTATCGAATGGACTCAAGGGGCTTTGGCATCACACGGAGCGATAGTTCTGTGGCTGGGCCAGGATGACGCGAGCAAATTGCAAAAGAAGTCATCGGTCGAGTGGAGCTCCCCGAAAGCCATCCCGGGCAGCGATCGGCGAGTAATTCTTGTTGGAACTCGCAAATAGGCCCTGATGTTCCACGTGGAACACTCTCCAATCTACTTTTCTGCGAATAGTTTCACGTGAAACAACTTGCATCTCTTTAGACCTGCTGCTACATTCTCGCGGGGGACCCGTATTGGCTCGTATCATCTCTATAGCGAATCAAAAAGGTGGGGTTGGCAAAACCACCACGGCTGTCAACCTAGGTGCCTCGCTCGCCGCATCAGATCAAAAAACCCTTATAATCGACTGCGATCCGCAAGGGAATACCACCAGCGCACTTGGATTTCCGAAAGATCCTGCCAGAAGGACTCTATATCAAGCCCTCATCCTGGACGAGTCGATCGAGAGAATCACCCTTGATGCCCAAGTCGAAGGATTAGATCTAATCCCATCTGATAAGAACCTTGTTGGCGCCGCAGTGGAGCTCGTCAACATGGAGAGTCGCGAATATCGGCTAAAGGCTGCAATAGCCGGAATACGCGATAAATATGCATACATCCTGATTGATTGTCCTCCAGCACTCGACCTTCTTACACTGAACGCTCTGGCCGCCAGCGATTCGGTCCTCGTCCCGATTCAATGCGAGTATCTAGCTCTTGAAGGAGTCTCTGAGCTGCTCGACACGCTAATGCGTCTCCGTCGAACCATAAATCCGGCGCTAGCAATCGAAGGCATCTTGCTCACAATGTATGACGATCGAACTACGCTCTCCAAGCAGGTCGCTGCCGACCTACGTAGCTTCTTTGGCGGCCAGGTGTTTGAGACAGTAATTCCCCGGAATGTGCGCCTGGCCGAGGCTCCAAGCCACGGCATGCCCGTGATGTTCTACGACATTCATAGTAAAGGTGCAGAGAGCTATGTGCAACTAGCCAAGGAGGTTATCGCAAATGCCCAGAAACGCGTTGGGCAAGGGCCTGAGCGCATTGATCAGGGAGCCCGAGCAGAATCAGCAGCAGCCGCCAGTGCAGGGGCAGGCGGCGGCACAACAATCACCAGCCCTAGCTCCAGCACAACCGATCTCGACAACGGGGACGATGGCGGCGACAGCGGTAGTTCCGGCACTGGCACCAGCTGACGGCCTCCTACACGTCGATATCGACCTCATCGACCCCAGTCCATACCAGCCTCGCTCGCGCTTTCGTGAAGAGGCGCTCGAAGAATTAGCGCGTTCGATTCGGGCGAGTGGCATCGTACAACCGCTGGTGGTCCGCAAGGTTGGCACCCGCCATCAGCTCATTGCCGGCGAACGCCGCTGGCGTGCAGCGCAGCGCGCCGGATTAGGCCGAGTCCCAATAGTCATTCGCAACGTGCCCGACGAGATGGCGCTTGAGATGACGCTCGTCGAAAATCTCCAGCGTGAAGATCTGAATCCTGTTGAGCAGGCGCACGCCTTTCAGCGTCTCACAGAGGAGTTTCATCTGACGCAGGAAGAGGTCGCCGAGCGCACCGGAAAAGATCGTACAACAATTGCAAACGCTGTGCGCCTACTCAAACTTGAGGAGCCCATCCTAACTTTACTTGAAGAGGGGAGACTCAGCTCAGGTCATGGGCGAGCACTCCTGGCGATTGCCGACCCCAGCACACGGCTGACGGTTGCGCAACGCGTGGCAAGAACAGGCATGACGGTTCGTCAGGTCGAACGCCTCGCCACCCGCGGTCCTCGCGCACGCGCGATTCCCTCAATACATCAGCCCGATCCCAATACCAAAGCCGCGCTTGAAGAGCTTCAGCGCGAGTACGGAACCAGGGTACTCATACAACCGCGGCGTTCCGGAAAGCCGGGCCAGTTGATCTTTGAATACTATGACGATAGTGATTTGACCCGCCTCTACGACCAATTGATGCTTAAATAGACCTGTCGCGACTAAATCGGCTCAGGGAAGAAATTTGGCTTATGGTCTGGTTTGAACGTAACAAACGGCAAGATTCCGGAGAATGGACGGGTTTCCTAGAGCGCGGAGTAAAGCTTGAGGGAAAGCTCGAATCGACCGGCACCTTCCGAATTGACTCGGCTATGAAGGGAACTCTCGTTTCCGAAGAAACATTAATCCTGGGCGAGCATGCAACGGTGGAAGGTGAGATCGATGGCAACTTCGTGATTATCGCCGGCCGGTTCGATGGAATTATCCGCGCGAAAGGAAGAGTCGAAATTCAGACCAAGGCCATTGTGACTGGAGAAATTCATGCTCCCTGCGTTCTGATAGAACCGGGAGCCGTCTTCGACGGAAGTTGTCATATGCTTGGGACTGCGGAAACTTCAAAGCCAGTCACTATTCCCATTCGTTCTGTAGCCGCGCGCGCCTGAGCATTTTCCTAGTTCACAAATTTTCCCAGCTCTAAATCGACAGCGTCAAAGCGCTATAATCAAAACTGCTTTATGCCAGGAGATCGCTTGCCGGAAACCATCCGCTTGACGACTACCGCAAAGGCCGCCGGCTGCGCGGCAAAGCTGAGTCCAGCAATTTTGGATTCTGTTCTGAAGCATCTGCCGCGACAAATCGATCCAAATGTCTTGGTCGGCTTTGAAACCAGTGACGACGCGGCCGTTTATCGCCTGTCTGATGATTTAGCCATCGTTCAAACCGTGGATTTCTTTACACCGATAGTGGACGACCCATCGCTTTTCGGCCAGGTTGCTGCCGCCAATTCTCTCAGCGACGTCTACGCCATGGGCGGCCGCCCCATTTCGGCGCTAACGATTGTGGCCTTTCCAACTTCTGGAGAGCCAGAGATTCTCGAAGAGATACTCCGCGGCGGCCTCGCGAAAATGTCTGAAGCCGCCTGCACTGTTGTCGGCGGACATTCCATCCGCGATGACGAGCTGAAGTTTGGCTATGCCGTTACGGGAGTGATCCACCCCGGAAAAGTCTGGAAAAATGTTGGCGCACGGCCCGGCGATGTGCTCCTGTTCACCAAGGCGCTCGGTACCGGCGTGATTGCCACGGCGTTGAAGCAGGGCCTGGCAGAAACAGCCTGGGTTGCCGCTGCGACAGATTCGATGACTCGTCTGAACCGTGATGCGGCTTCGGCTTTGCATGAAGTTGAGTCGACAAAAAACGGTGAACAGCCGATTCACGCGGTTACCGACGTAACCGGGTTTGGCCTACTGGGCCATGCCAGAGAGATGGCCATCGGCAGCGCCGTCTCCATGAAAATCAGCCACCAAAAGATCGCCTATCTTCCGGGAGCGATCGAGGCGGCGCGCGGCCATTTTTACTCCGGAGGCCTGAAAAATAACCGCGATTTTTGCGAAGGTTGCGTCAACTTTCTTGACCAAGTTACGGAAGAATTTCGCGCCCTTCTTTTCGACCCGCAGACCTCCGGCGGCCTGCTTGTTTCAATCGCTCCGGAGTCGGCTGATTCTGCAATCGCCGCTCTGAAGCGTTTTAATGTGTCCGCGCAAGCCATCGGCGAAATCATTCCGCGGCGTTCTCCGCTGATCGAAATCGCCTGACTCGCCTCAATCGTGTACACTTTTCTTCCTTGAAGATTTCATGGATCCCATAACTCACGGCATCGCCGGCGCGCTGTTAGGCAAAGGATATTTCGCGGACCGCCAAGGCCGCGGAGGCATTTTCGCGAATCACAAAGGCCGCGTGGCTATTTTTGCGGCCACTCTTGGAGCCGTTTTTCCCGACATCGATATCATCGACGAAATCATTTCTCGCGACCCGCTGGCCATCGTGAGATACCATCGGGGAATTACGCACTCTTTCGTGGGGCTCCCGATTTTTGCGGCGCTTCTTGCCTGGCTCACGCGTTGGCTCGCGCGGCGTCGCGGGATCGAAACCCCTTCGTGGGCTATGCTCACTTTGATCTGCGGCATCGGAATCGCCAGCCACATCGTGCTTGACGGGATGACCTCCTTCGGAACGCGCATGTGGACGCCGATTTCGCAGCAGCGCGTGGCCTGGGACCTGCTCTTCATCATCGATTTCAGCTTCACCGCAATTATTTTGCTGCCGCAGATCGCGGCATGGATTTATGGCGATCGAGCCAAAAGCCGAATGCGCGCCACCTGGATGTGGCTTCTTTTCACGTTCGGCGCCGTGGGCGCGTGGATCGCTGCCAGCGTGGCTGGATTTCCCTTTCATCTTTGGATCGTCGCGCTTGCCAGCGCAATAATCGCCTTATTATTTTTTCTTCCGGCGCAAAGTGGCTGGGGATTTGGTGTCAAGCGTTCTTCGTGGTGCCAAGCCGGAACATACGCCATGATCGCTTATCTTTTCGCCTGCGGCATGGCGCACCACGTGGCGATGCAACGCGTGAAGGATTTTGCCTCCGCCAATAAAATCACTATCGATCGCATAGGCGCTCTTCCCCTTCCGCCGTCGTTCCTCGATTGGGGCGGAGTAATTCGTTCCACCGATGGTGTCTATCAGGCTCGCTTCGATTTGCGAACTTCTGTGCCGCCGGACTTCCATTTTTCCGCCGACTCTCCGCCCGATTCATTTATCGCGCACGCATTGCAACTTCCCGAGGTTCAACTATTTTGGAATTTCGCGCGCTTTCCAGTGATTCGCAGTTTCACGAACGGCAGCGAACATATTGTCGATCTTGGCGAGAATCGGTTCGTGAACACGAGGCGTAAGAGACCACAACCTTTTACCTACCGCTTGATTTTCGATAGCTCCGGGGATTTACTCGAGGAAGGCTGGCAGTCGGACGGAATGTTCCTGCGCCGCATGCAAAGACTTTCGCCCCAACGCAGCGGAGAAACGCCATGAAAATCCTGATCTTCAGCGACATTCACGGAGATTTGCGCGCACTGGAAAAAATCGCAGAGCAACAGGCTGACGTTTACATCGCCGCCGGCGACTTATCGAATTTCGGTAAAGGCCTTGATCGCTGCGGCGAAATCCTGAAGCCGCTCGGCAAGAAGGTGTGGGTGTTGCCGGGAAACCATGAAACACAGAGCGAGATTCATTCGTTCTGCGAGCGTTCTGGTTTCATAGATTTTCATCGCCAACTGCGCCGGCTGGAGTCCGCATCCGGCACGACACAATGGGCTGGACTGGGTTACAGCAATATCACGCCATTCAACACCCCGGGAGAATACTCGGAGGAAGAAATCAAAAAAGCTCTGGGCGAATTTGACGGAGTTAAGCCGTTATATATGGTTGTACATTTTCCGCCGCTCAATACCGCGCTCGACGAATTTGCTCCTGGAAAACATGCCGGCAGCCCAACGCTGCGGGAATGGGTGACTAGCAATCAGCCTGCCTATCTCTTCTGCGGACACATTCACGAGACTGCCGGGCGCTCCGACCGCATCGGCCAAACGCAGTGCTTCAACGTGGGCAAAGAAGGATACCTGCTGGAGATTTAGTGAGGCTGTTTTCTCGGCGAATTATTTCTTGTTGGCAGGGTAAACAACGAGTTGCCGGCGGTCTCCAGCGCCTTCGCTGGCCGTACGCACGCCTTGCGCGCCGTTCAATTCCAAATGTATCAGCCGCCGTTCGCGTGGCGACATAGGATTAAAACGAAACGGCTGGCCCGTTTCTCGAACACGCTGCGCCGCCACGCGCGCGGAAAGTTTTAATTCTTCCAACCGTGCCGTCCGGTAATCTCCGCAATCGAAACGCACGCGATCGTGAAGCCGAGGATCCAGGTGCAGCCAGCGATGCGCCACATGTTCGAGCGCCAATAGCAGTTCGGCATTTCGTTCGAGCAAAAAATCCTGATCCGCTCCTCGAAAAGCAACCACAACATCCTTGTCTTCAGGCGCGCCTGCCAACGAGCTTGGCATCGAAATTTCGTATTCAATCGCCAGTCCCATCTCGCTCACAGCGAGATCCAGGAATCGTTTCAGCTCCGAGGCCGCACGTTCGTGATCGAGGTGCGCTTCGCCTTGAGCGCGTTCCTTGCTATATGGCCTCTTGGCGCTTGGAGTTCGTTCGTCAGGCATCGAGCGCTTTCTTCTTGAATTTGCTTCTAGACGGGAGCGGTTCCGTGCGATTCAAATAAAGCTGCTGGCCGATTCCCACCAGGTTGCTGGTGAACATGTACAAATTCAATCCGCTGGAAAGGTTGAAAAAGAAAAACCCGAACATCAGCGGCATCAGCGTCATCATCTTCTGTTGCGTGGGATCGGTGGTTGTCTGGGGCGTCATCTTCGACATCAGGTACATCATGATAGCCATGCCAATGGGCAGAATATAATACGGATCCTTTGCTGAAAGGTCGTGAATCCAGAACATCCACGGTGCATGGCGCAATTCAATCGCGCCATTGAGGACACGCCAAAGCGCCCACCATATGGGCATCTGGAACAGCATTGGAAGGCAGCTGCCCATCGGATTAATGCCTTCGCGGCTATAGATGGCCATCACTTCTTCGTTCATTTTCTTCTTGCGCGGATCGCTCATCGAATACTTTTTGTAACGATCCTGAATCTGCCTGACTTCCGGGCCCACCCTCTGCATCTTCTGCATCGAACGCCAACTTTTCATCTTCAGCGGGAACATTGCGAAGTTGATTACCAGCGTCAAAATGACAATGCACCAACCATAGTTCGGCACCTTCGTGTGGATGGTCTGCAGAATCCACAGAAGCGGCTTGGCGATCACTCCGGTCCAGCCAAAATTAATCAGCTCGGCCAGCGGGGGCTTGGTTTTTTCCAGGATCTTCAGGTCTTTCGGCCCAACGTACATGCGCGCGCGCAATGGCGCGGCAATCGCAGTTCCCGCGGCCATTTCCGCGATAGGCTCACTGGCAGGTTTCCCGTCGTCGACGATGCCGTGGTCCTGCGTCCAGTGCCACAGCGAAAGTTCCGTTCCATCGGGCAAAAATGCGGCCGTGAAAAACTGATCTTCGATCCCCAGGTATTCCATCGGCCCGGTCTGCAATGCAGGCTGGCTTTGATTTCCGGATACGCCCAGTTTCTTGTATTGCAACAAATTCAGCTTGTCGTTGAGCTTGTAATAAACGGTGACGAGTGAAGCCGCTTTGTACACTTCGCGATCGCCAAAACCGCCCCGCCAGGCAATTGCCGCGGGAATGGGTTTGCCGTCAAGCAGGACGGAAACCTCCGCGTTCATCTCATAATCAAGGTTGAAAATCAGTCTCTTTGTGACGTCCAGATGGCCGTCGCTCCAGTGCAGTGTAATTTCGGTAGGCGCAACCAGTTCCCCCTGATTGGGCGTCACTTCATATAATGCTGAATTGGCCTTCGCTTCGAGCTGCGAATCGGAAAGCACCAGAGAGAAGGGCCAGCCCAGTTGCTGTGCCGCGGAGCTATTTACCAGATCGAGTAGATGCCGCGGTTTCTGGTCGTCAAAATATTCCTTTAGCTTCCAGCTTCGCACCACGCCGCCGCGATTCGAAAACTGCACTACGTACAGCGGACTTTCCACCACCACCAATTTTTCAGCTGCGGCTTCAACCTTTACAAGGCCAGCGACAGCGTCGGCGGTCTGGGCAGGTTTCACCGCGCTTGCTGAAGTATTGGTGGGAGTTTGGGACGGCGCTTCTTGCGCGGACGTCTGCGCCGGCTGGGGCGGCTGGACCGGAGGTTTATAGAAATGTCCCCAGGCAAAAAGAATTATCAGCGCGACGATCACAAATACTACTGCGCGTATCTGATCGCCCATCTCGTTCACAGAATTCGCTCCTCATCCTGCTTACACTGGACGTTTTCCGCGAGACGTGCGTTGAATGCCATACGGGAATTCGCCGGAGGAATATTTCCTGTTACTGTATTGCGTGTTCCAGCGGTCTTGTCTTCATATACGTCAGGCACCGGATCGAATCCGCCCTTCGTAAAAGGACGGCAGCGCCCCAGCCTTTTCAGCGCCAGCACGATGCCACGCTGCGCGCCGTGTCGAGCGATCGCTTCTTGAGCGTACTTCGAGCAGGAAGGATAAAATTTGCAAGCGCCCCCGAAAAAATGCGAAAGAAAAACTCGATAGAATTGCACCAAGGCGAGCGAAACCCAGGCGCCCCACGATCGCTCTCTCGTTTGCATGGAATCGGAACTACTGGGCATCACGGTTTGCGCGGAACCAGCTTCATCAACTCGGCTACCAGCGGGGAAAATTCCGCGGTCGCCGCCGTACTGCGTGGATGAATTACAATATCCCATCCCGTGGCAATCTCCTGTCGGTGCAATCTTAGAATTTCGCGAAGGCGGCGCCGGATTCGGTTGCGCCAGACCGCGTTGCCCAGCGCCTTTTTGATGCTCCAGCCAAACCGGCTGATTTCGAGGCCATTGGGACGTAGAAATATCGTGAACTCGCGGCTCGTCCGGCGGCGCCCTTCGCGATACACCAGGTCGTATTCCGAGCGACGCACCAGCCGGCAATTCCGCGGTAGGTTCAGCCGCGGTATATCAGACGCGCGTGAGACTGTGGCGCCCCTTCTTGCGACGTTGGGCCAGAACTTTTCTTCCACCTTGACTCTTCATGCGCTTACGGAAGCCGTGCTTTTTGTGACGGCGGCGCACATGCGGTTGAAACGTGCGTTTCGGCAACGATCGTTCTCCTCTGCCTGAGTATTATTTCGTTGTGAGCCGGTTGGGCGCTGCGGTGTTACGACCATCCCCGCTTTTCGCGCTCGCGCAATCCCACGCGGGCGCAACGCATCGGAAGCAAATCCCTCACCCTGGCGAAACGAATAGTGTATTAGACCCGCGCTGTGCGGTCAAGAATTCGCGCGAGTGGCGGGAGAATGAACTTCGGAACTTAGGTTCCTGAGCAATCACACAAGGTGCGAAGAACGCTCGCAGGTCCGATCGTAGAAGCGGACCTGCGAGCGCTTATTCTTTTCGATAACTTTAGTGCTTTGGCTTGTCCTCAGGCTTGCTCTCTGCCTTCGGTGCAGCTTGACGTTGAGGCTGAGCCTTAGGTGCAGCTGTGCGCTGTGGTTGCGCCTTCGGAGCGGACTCAGTCCTTGGTTGGGCTTTCGGTGCAGCGTCACGTTTCGGCTCCGCTTTGGGAGCAGATTGGCGCTCGGGTTGCGCCTTCGGTGCGGACTCAGGCTTTGGCTGCGCCTTAGGTGCGGACTCACGTTTCGGCTCTGCTTTGGGAGCAGATTGGCGCTCGGGTTGCGCCTTCGGAGTGGCCTCAGGCTTTGGCTGCGTTTTGGGTGCAGCCTCACGTTTGGGCTGCGCCTTGGGAATGCTCTCTGCGCGCGGCGTTGTCTTACGCGCCGGAGCCGTCGCTGGCTTAGCTGCCGGGCTTGTGTTCTTGTTTTCGGTCGCCTTGTCAGCACTCTTGCCTTCAGCAGTGCGTGCTGGAGTCTTGGTGCGGCTGGCAGCGGTTCCTTTGCTTTCTGTTTTCGCACCACCGGCGTTTGTCGCGCCCTTTGTCGCCCCTTTACCGGTGGTGCCTTTGTACGGAGCCGCAGCTTTAGCAGGCACTACTCCTGCGCCCTTGAACTCTCCCGGCTTTGCGGTCGCCGCCACTTCAGGCTTCCCTCGGTTCACGGAGGCGAATTGGCTGCGATTGGAAGCTGCTGATTTCCGCTGATCCAATTGCACTGACGTCGCCGGCGTATGTTTCTCGCGCGCATAACTCTCCTGCTGCGCGGTCGGTTTGCGAGTAACTCCACCCGGCCCGTTGAAACTAGCGCGGGTGGTGGTGTTGTAGTTATGCACCACCGTTTTGGTGTAAACGTTGTGGATCACGGTCACATTTACGTTACTCACTGAGCGATTGTAAAAGAAATTTCCGCCTCTCCAGTACCCGCCCTCGAAACCTACTCCGCCATATCCAAAACCATAATTCACTCCGCCGTAGAATCCGATCTGCGGTCCCCAGTAACCGGCATTCCATGCATACATTCCGTTGTTCCACCCCCAATAACCAGGGGTCCAAAGGAAGCCAGGGGTAGGCGCCTGTACCCATGTGCCGGGGACCCAGTAATAATCAGCATCGTCATCGCTCCAAGCCCAGTAGCCCGGGGTCCAAATATAATTGTCGCCGGGACACACTGGCTGCACGTAAACCGGCAACGCAGGCGGCGCCACCGTAATGGAAACCGCGACTTGAGCGTGAGACGCAGCAGGCATCAATAACATTACCAACGCGAGCAGGAGCCAACTAACCGAGCGAGTCGAGCGCATCTTTTCCATTGAGCATCACCTCGTTAGATTTTCTTTCCAATACGAACAAATACTTGCTTAACAAGAAGAATGGCCGAACAAAATCAAATGCTTAATGACAACCCATACTGGGTAAGAAGACTATGGGAGGGTTTCGAAGTCCCGTCGGACATGGCGTATATGGCATGAAGAATACTCCCATAGCCGCACCCCTATCAAGGAAGATGCACGAGCTATGCTTCTCGATGCAGAATTTCTAAGGGATTAACCCTTGGGCCGGAATTCCACTACCACATCTTCTTCAGCGCCTAACGGCTGTCCGTCTAACAGAGTTACCGTGTAGCGCCATTCGCGAATCGCTCGCACGACTCGTGGGATTAACGAGGCAGGACCGCTGATCGGCTTCACGTCCACCACATCTCCGCCTTTTCCTATGGTGGCGCGCACTTTCACCGTGCCGCCTAATTCCTCTCCGTATGATGGCAGTACGGGATCCACATGGTAGATCAGCACTCCGGCTTGCAATCGTTCAGGTCGATGGCTCGATGCCGGACCAGACTGAACTGGAATCAAAACGAAACGCTGCGCGCTAATGGCCAGTGTTCGCGACGCGCTTACTGCCGCTTCCGGGAAGGCCAGCCGAAATGGCCCGCTTTTTTCATCTGGAGGTGTCACCAGCACTGGGCTTTGAACCTCGCTGTAAGGCTTATCGACTGTTGCTTCGGAATAGTCCGGTGTATTCAGATTTTGCTGGCTCTGCAAACGCGGTCCGGATTCTGGCGCCGCCGGCACGCGCGGCGCGGCTTGTTTCGTCTTCACACTCGACTCCGCTCCCAGGACGCTCGATGAGCTAGCAAGCGAAGATGGGGCAGGGCCTTTTTCTTCCGGTTGACGATCACTCGCAGACGCCTCCTGATCATCATTGGACTCGGCCGATTGCGCAGCTTCCGTCTTTGAACCGGACGTCCCGTTTTGCGCGACACCCGCGTTCTTCGAACCGCTGGTTGAACTGTCAGGGGAACTATCACGGGAAATAGTCGAGGAATCGTTCTTCGGTTGTTGTGTCGCGCCCTCTAACGGCTCATTTGGCTTGGGGGAGTTTGATTCAGTCGCAGCCGCGGGCGAGTTTGTTGTCACAGTGCCGCGGGCAAGTGTCATCAGTTTTCTCACCGAGCCATTTCCCACGATAAGTCCGCCGGCGAAACACACGGCAGCGACTAAAAGGATCACTCCTGCGATCAGAAGTGAAGTGTTATGTTCCGGAACTTTTTCGACTGCGGGTTGGACGGCGGGCTCCGTCGCTGCGCCGCTCCTATTCCAGACAAATTGCTGTCTCCAATCTGTTTCTTGGGGGTAGGTAAATGTCGGCAACGCCCATTCGCCAGGAGTTTCCTCTTCCACTTTGGGGATTTCGCGTGCGTCAATGTCTGACGGCGTATGTTCGTCCCGTTCAGGAAGAGTAGCTTGGGCTCTATTTTCATCGAGACGGTTATCATCCTGATCCAACAAGGGGGCGACTGCTTCGAATTGCGGAATTCGGTGTTCGTCAGCAGGTGATTCTTGCGGTGTAAGAGAATCGTCAGCGCGATCGATGATCCAACGCCGGCGCGGAAATGCGAAGGCATCAACCGATTCGCTGGCCCTTGACGGTAGATCGCTCGCAGGATCGGCCTCGCGCGAGTCTACCTCGGCGCCTTGGACGGTCTGCTCAGAAGCAGCGCCTTCGGAATTCGGATCAGTAATAGTATCTGGCTCAGGAATACTGCCTGTGGATTGGCTGCTTTGTTCGACGGTAGGATTGGCGTCTAAATCTTCGCGGTTCGTATCAGGTAGAAGATCTTTCGCAACTTGTTGCGGATTCTGCTCTACGCACTCCCGAACTTCTCGTTCTACTTCTGTTTCCGTCCAGTTGTGCTCGCGCGCGATTTGCAGAGTGCTTTCTGACGGAAACATTGCCGAAAATCTTGCCTCGTCGGCTTCGCTCAGAACCTCTAGCTGGCGCGGCTCCTTCTTGCGTTTGCTGGAATCCGAAGGATGTTTCTTTTCAGAATCGAAGTTAGCTCCGCTTTCAATTTCAGCGCCCGGGTCCTTTGACGAAATCCAGTGACGTATTCTTTCGCGGTGTACTTCCGTGATGCCCTCAAAACAAATACCCGCACCTTTCTTCGATTCGCTGGTCCAAACCACGCGCCCGTTGGTTTCGATCCAGCCCGGAATTTTAGGTAATTGAAAGCGTATGCTGGGAAAATAATCCGCAAACAACGTTCCGGCGGCGGTGATGGCCAGGCCTCCCTCGCTTAGATTTAGGGCAATGCCGCCATTTCGATCGCCAAGGTCTATGTAAGTTAGCAGGGGCGAGATAGCCCGCGGATAGGCGCGGCGATCTCGCCTCTCTGAAAGGGTTTCTAACAACTCTTCTATATTTTCCCGAGTACTCGACATCCCTACACCTCAATCAGCATTCGAGCTAGCCGGGATTTCGCTCGGACTATTTCGCAAACGTTAAAGCAAAATATTCTACTTTTTCCACGCGTACACCAGCCTGGGGTAAGCGCCTTACTTCCCCAACAAAAATACCTTACCGTTACGATCGGCGCTTGCTCCTCGCCAACAGGAAGGGCCGGATTACCGCGCCACTCTTGAATTAACCCGGCCATGACAAATTAGTCGCGCTTCAGGCTAGTCAGTGAAGGCCCGTAAATACGTCTCGCAGAATAACTTGGGAAATATTTCTTTTGGCCTGAGATTCAGCTGGAGGCCTTATAAAACATCAGTCTTGCGAAGGCGGATGTTCAAAGAAGCTTAGGAGTTCAACGCGCAGGCTCGCGCAATATTATGAGGCTATGCAATTCTGGCTTCCCTAAGGCCCTAGACCGCTATTGATAAAGCTCGAGTTCTTCGGTTGCCTCGTCATACACCTGCCGGACGATTGGCGTCGCAAAGTTGCCGTCGAATTCGGCATTTAGATTTGGGTCGTCATGAGTGAATTTCGGACGAATGGTGTCGAACTTTACGAACTTGCGGGTTTCTTCCAGCGTCATGCCGCGCCGCAAAGCTTCGTGCACCTGGTCGGTCACCGACTGCAGCGACTCCATGACAAGCTGCAAATATTTTTTATCGTGTTGGGCTTCTCCGTGACCCGGGATAATCACGTCCACGTCCAACCCATCCAGCGCCTTCAGGCTTTCAATCCACGAGCTGGGATGTGAGTCCGCCCCAAAGGGCACCGGAGCGGTAAGCAGGTCGCCGGCGAAAAGTATCTTCTCTTTCGGCAGATACACGGCGGTGTCTCCCGCGGTGTTTCCCACAAAATGCATCACACGAAACTCTCGCCCTCCCTGGTACAACGTCAACTTTTTATCGTAAGTGAGCGTTGGCAGCGCGGGATGCATCGAATCATATTCAGTCATGAATACTTTCTCTTTGCGCAACATATCTTCGATGTCCTGGCGATCCTTTTCGGCCAATGGCTTCCCATCTGAACTCTTGCCCGTGCGCAATTGCTCTTCCATGTCTTTGTTGGCGGGCGCGGCGATGGTTTGCAGCGTTTTTCCGTAAACATTCATGGTATTTTCCATCAGTCTTCGCGTTTCCGCGCTGGCGATGATTTCCACGTTAGGAAATTCCTTGGCATAAACTTCGTTGCCATCCCAATGGTCGGGATGCCAATGAGAATTCACCACGTAACGCACCGGTTTGTCCGTGATTTTGCGGATTTCCGCGAGCACGGCGCGCGCCGAGGACGGCAGCACGTTGGTATCGAACACCAGCACATCATGCTCATTCACCACCACGATGGAATTGCCGTCCACTTCGATGGGGTCCTGATCGGGAGAAATAAAAAGGAATATTCCGTCGGCGATGGCAATCTTTTGAGGACCGCTCTTGACTTCCTCAATTCCGCTTCCGTTGTGGGAGAGATTGTTTTCTGCGGCGTTCGCATGTAAAAACCCCAGCCGGGCAAGCACGAGCGCCAAAACAAACACCACGATACGCATTTTCATAACCCTCCAGGACATGTTCTGCGTCCTTAGACGGCAGACAGAATTGAACGTAAGCGGTCGGCTGCCTATATGGTGAATTTGATGCGTCCACGGTCCGTTCCCTAGATTCTCGCCTCGCAGTGTGCTAGTGTTTTTTGTGATTGAAATATAGAAGTAAACTCACCAGACGCTATTCTTGTGAATATTCGCCGCGAGAAAATCAGTCTGACAGTTCACCTGTCCCAATAGCGATGGCCGTGTCCGAGACACAACATGTTTGAAACACTCACAGACAAACTCCAACGCGCCTTCAAAAATCTGCGCGGGCAGGGGAAGCTTACCGACGAGCACCTCGACGCCGGCTTGGCGGAAATTCGCGAAGCGTTGCTGGAAGGCGACGTCAACGTCGGTGTCGCGGACGAATTCATCACCCACGTTCGCGAAAAAGCGGTCGGCTCTGAAGTGCTCTTGCAACTTTCGCCCGACCAGCAAGTCGTGAAAATTGTCCGTGACGAATTGGGCGAGCTTCTCGGCCGCGAAGCCAAACCTCAGTACAGTTCGAAACCACCTTCCGTTTGGCTGATCGTGGGCCTGCAAGGTTCCGGTAAAACTACCTCCACGGGGAAAATGGGCAAGTGGCTCGGAGAACATGGCCATCGCCCTCTTGTTGTTTCGACCGACGTATATCGCCCCGCAGCGCGAGAGCAGTTAGCGCAGGTCGCTAAAGCAACGGGAACTCCGCTGTGGCCCGGCACCGGCACTGACAAACCTTTGGAAATTGTTCGCGGCGCTTTGCGCGAAGCGAAGCTATCAGCCTGCGACGTAATACTGGTGGACACTGCCGGCCGCCTGCACATCGACGACGAGTTGATGAAAGAGCTTTCCGACCTGAAGCGCGAGCTGAATCCTTCGGAAGTCCTCTTCGTGGCCGACGCCATGATCGGGCAGGACGCAGTGCGCTCCGCCGGTGAATTTCACAAACGGCTCGGCATCACCGGAGTGGTCCTCACGAAAATGGATGGCGACGCCCGCGGCGGCGCTGCGCTTTCCATCCGCAAAGTCACCGGCGCGCCCGTAAAGTTTGTCGGCGTCGGCGAAAAATACGATGCGCTCGAGCCATTTCTTCCTGACCGCGTAGTGTCGCGCATTCTTGGAATGGGCGACGTTCTCGGCCTGATTGAAAAGGTCGAAAAGCACGTTGACGAGAAAAAAGCGCGCGAACTCGAACGCAAGTTGCGCGAAGATGATTTCACTTTGGAAGATTTTCGCGACCAGCTGCGCCAGATCCGCAAGATGGGCTCGATCGAGTCGATCATGGGCATGCTGCCGAAGATCGGCCCGTTCGCCAATCTCCCCAAGAATCCGGAAATAGACGAGAAACGGCTTGGCTCCGTGGAGGCCATTATCAATTCCATGACCGCGGCGGAACGCGCCAATTCCAATTTGATTGACGGCAAACGCCGCAAGCGCATCGCGCTCGGCAGCGGCACTTCGGTGCAGGAAGTAAATCAAGTGCTGAAGCAATACGCCGACATGCGCAAGATGATGAAGCAGTACGGCAACTACGCCAAAACTAAAATGCGTGGCATAGGCAAATTCGCCGGCCTCAAATAACTCCGGATAATTTGAGAAGAAAACATGCCGATCGTCATCGATAATGTACTGAACGAGATTCGGTCTATTGCCGCGAGCGGTAACGATCGGGCGGCCAAAGCAAAAAGGCTAGCGGAGCGAATCCAGGTGCTCGGCCAGTATCGCTGGGTAGGTATTTACGACGTGGGCGCCGAGAACGTCTCCATCATCTCGTGGAGCGGACCGAGCGCCCCTGAATATCCCGAGTTTCCCGTGGGTAAAGGTCTTACCGGCTCGGCCATTCAACAGAAGAAGACGGTAGTTGTAGGCGACGTGCGCAAGGACCCGCGATATCTTACCGCCTTCGGCAACACGCTTTCTGAAATCATCGTGCCGGTGTTAGCGCCCGGGGGAGCACGCGTGATTGGAACGGTGGACGTCGAAAGCGACGTTGCCGACGCGTTTTCTGAGCGCGACCAACAGATGATCGAGCATTGCGCCCAGGCGGCTCTGCCACTATGGTTGCTGCGATAAGGCCCGGTTACCTTAGATACCGATTGGTGAAAGCGGCCAGCTCCGCTATAATAGTTCGGTTTGGCATAGGAGGATTTTCGCTGTGTTAATGATTCGGTTATCTCGGATTGGCAAGAAAAAGCGCCCGTTTTATCGCGTGGTTGTGACAGAGAAGACGCGCCCGCAAAACGGCCGCTTTGTGGAAATCGTGGGCACCTACGACCCACTGAAGAAGCCTGCCGCGATCACATTGGACCACGACCGCATCACCTACTGGCTTGGCAAGGGCGCGCAGCCCAGTGACACCGTCCGCAGTTTTTTAAGAAACCGGAAACCCGCCTAAGGCGTCTCACCCCACAGTAAATCTATTACCCGCACAAGCTCGAGCGAAGTTCTCTGCTGAGCTCAAGATACTGTGGAGGACGTAATGAAGGCACTTGTAGAAGAGATCGCCAAGGCCCTTGTCGATCATCCGGAAGATGTGGTGGTGAAATCAGTGGAAGGCGAACAAGTGACCGTATTGGAATTGCGCGTCCATCCAGACGATTTGGGAAAAGTAATCGGGCGGCAGGGACGCACGGCCAAATCCATACGTACTCTGCTGGGCGCGGCGGGAATGAAATTGAAGAAACGCTTTACCCTGGAAATCCTCGAGTAGTGGCTGCAGAACAATCTCCGAGGTCTGAACGCGTCACCGTAGCGCGTATTTTGCGGCCACACGGAGTTCGCGGCGAAGTAGCGGCCGAAATCCTCACCGATTTTCCCGAGCGCCTCACCCGCCTGAAATCTGCCGAGCTGTGGAACGAAAAAACCGGTTCCGCCAAACACGTAGCGATTTGCAAGTGCTGGCTCTCGCATAGCCGCGGAGGCCAGGCGATTTTCCACTTCGAAAACTCCGACTCGGTATCTGACGCAAAAAAACTCGTGGAGCTGGAAGTACAAATTCCATTGGCCGAGCGTGTGGTCCTGCCGGCTGGAAGTTATTATGTGACCGATTTAATCGGCTGCGAAGTGTACGAGAAAAATGGCTCGAAAGTCGGCACTGTTCGCGACGTGCAGTTTACGGGCGAAGGAGCGGCCAAAAATCCGATTCTGGCGGTGGATTCCGCGCGCGGCGAACTCCTAATTCCACTAGCACAAGAAATTTGCGACCGGGTCGATATGGAAAGTCGCCGCATCGAAGTAGTTCTCCCCGAAGGTCTCCGCGATTTGAACACCGAGTAACAATCAAGCGTTTGCGGTACGATTGCAGCGATGCGCTTTGACCTCATCACAATCTTTCCTGAGTTTTTCGCGGGGCCGCTTGATTACGGAATCGTACGCCGAGCGCGTGAAGCGAAACTGATAGAGACGCACATTCATGATTTGCGGCGTTTCACACACGACCGTCACCACACGGTGGACGATCGTCCATTCGGCGGCGGCGAGGGCATGGTGATGAAGCCCGAGCCGCTGTTCGAAGCAGTGGAATCGCTGTTGGGTGAGAATAGTTCGGCCACGCCGCCCGCCGGCATGGCTGTCGTTCTTCTTTCCGCTTCGGGGAAAATGTTCACACAGGAAGCGGCGCGGCGCTTTGCCAAGCTCGAACGAATCGTGTTGATCTGCGGGCGATATGAGGGAGTGGACGAACGCGTTGCAGCGCATCTCGCCACCGACGAAATTTCCATCGGCGATTTCGTTCTGTCTGGCGGCGAACTCCCCGCGGCAATGATTCTGGATGCGGTCACGCGACTAATCCCCGGCGCTCTCGGCAACGAAGACTCCGTGGTGAACGAATCTTTCAGCGTGGAAGAAAATAAAGACAGAGAGCACGCTGACCTCGGCATTGGACAGGCTGTGCACTCACACGAGCATCCGCAGCAGGCTCGCGATGAGGGTGAAATCACATCCCGAGGCATTCTCGACTACCCTCACTACACACGTCCGCCAAGTTTTCGCGGTTGGGACGTGCCGGAAGTCTTGCTCGGCGGCAATCACGAAGAGATCCGCCGCTGGCGCCGCGAGCGAGCGCTGGAAAAAACCCAGCGCAACCGCCCTGATTTGCTCAAAACGAAGACCTCAAGGTAACGGAACGGCCGTGTACCCGGCGCGACGACACCATCCTCGTTCTTGACCGCTTTTGCCTGGGCCAGTAAGCTACTAGTTTCCACCGGAGAACAAATAGCCACATGGAGAGCATCCAAATCACTTTGCCGGACGGCGCGACACGTGAAGTACCTCGCGGCACGACCCCGGCGCAAATCGCGCAGCAGATTTCGCCGCGCTTGGCGAAAGAAGCTCTGGTAGCGCGCGCTGACGGCGAGTTAGTGGACCTTTCGCGTCCGCTGGAGCACAACGCAAAGCTCTCCATTCTGACTGCCAAAGATCCCGACGCGGTGCAGGTGTTCCGCCACTCTGCTGCGCACTTGTTGGCAGCGGCAGTACTGGAGCTTTTTCCTGACGTAAAGCTCGGCATTGGCCCGCCTATCGAGAACGGCTTTTTCTACGAATTCGTGCGCGCGGAGCCTTTCACCAGCGAAGACCTGGAGAAAATCGAAGCCAAGATGCACGAGCTTGCGGCCAAAGACATTCCCAACGAGCGCAAGATGATTCCGAAGCCGGAAGCGCTCGAGCTCTATCGCAAAAGCAATCAGGAATTTAAGTGCGAGCTGGTGGAAGAGAAAGCCACCGAGCCGATCGTGTCTTTCTACACCACTGGGAAATTTCTGGATTTCTGCCGTGGGCCGCACATTCCGTCAACAGGGCGCATCAAGGCGTTCAAGCTGATGAATGTGGCGGGCGCGTATTGGAAAGGCCAGGAAGGCAATCCGCAGATGCAGCGGATTTATGGGGCTTGCTTCGTAGATCAAAAGGAATTGGACGAGTACCTGCACAAGCTGGAAGAGGCGAAGCGCCGCGATCACCGCAAGTTAGGCCAGGAACTCGATCTTTTCAGCATTCAGGAAGAAGCCGGACCCGGACTGATTTTCTGGCACCCCAAGGGCGGCATCATTCGCCGTCAAATGGAAGATTGGCAGCGCGATGAGCTCACCAAGCGCGGCTACGACCTGGTTTTTACACCTCACGTGATGCGCCTGGAATTGTGGAAGACCAGCGGGCACGCGGATTTTTATCGCGAAAACATGTTTACGCCGATCGAAATCGAGAAGGCCGACTACCAGGTGAAGCCCATGAATTGTCCCGGGCATATCCTGATTTACAAAAGTCGGCTGCGCAGTTATCGCGAGCTTCCTGTACGCCTGGCCGAGCTTGGCACCGTGTACCGCTACGAGCGCTCGGGTGTGCTACATGGTTTGCTGCGCGTGCGCGGTTTCACCCAAGATGACGCGCACATTTTTTGCATGCCGGATCAAATCGAGAAGGAAGTCCAGGACTGCATCGAGTTCGCCTGGGAAGCGCTGCGCGTCTTTGGATTCGATCGCTACGAAGTGGAACTTTCCGGCGGCGATCCTTCACGCCCGCAGGATTACGCCGGCACTCCGCAAGATTGGGAAAAGGCGGAAGCTGCGCTCGTTAATACTCTGAAGCGCATGAACGTCCCCTACAAATATATTCCCGGCGAGGCGGCATTTTACGGACCGAAGATTGACGTGAAGCTTGTCGATGCCATCGGACGTCCCTGGCAGCTCACCACCGTGCAATTTGATTTCAATTTGCCGCGGCGATTCAAGCTCGAATACGTCGGCGAAGATGGAGCTCGCCACCAACCGCTGATGGTGCATCGCGCGCTGTTTGGATCGATCGAGCGGTTCTTTGGCGTGCTGATCGAACACTACGCAGGAGCTTTTCCCGCATGGCTTGCACCGGTGCAAGCGAGTGTGTTGCCCGTGAGCGGAAAATTCATGGAGTATGCGGAGAAAGTGACGAAGCATCTTAAAGACGCTGGCTTCCGCGTCCATCTGGATGACCGTAACGAAAAGTTGCAAGCAAAGATCCGCGACGCGCAAATCGAAAAAATTCCGTACATGCTAATCATCGGCGGCAAGGAAGCCGAAGCGGGCAGCGTCGCCGTGCGTCATCGGTCGAAAGGCGACCTAGGCCCGCGTCCGCTTGAGCAATTCGTCAACGATTTGCGCGCCGAGATCGATTCCCGCCAAATCCTTTAATATTGGTGAAGTTCCGGAAGAACCGCCCCAACCCACGGGCTTTCACTTCGACATCTTGAAGCCAATTTGTTGATGGTAAACTTCGCACGTGATCAACGGGGCGCACGTCCTATTGTTCAGTGCGGATGCGGAGGCCGATCGAGATTTTTTCCGCGACATCCTGGGACTGAAATCGGTTGACGCGGGACATGGTTGGTTGATTTTTGAGCTCCCGCCCGCGGAAGCCGCATTGCATCCGTCTGAGGAAAGTAGCCGGAAAGATGAACATGCGATGCTCGGCGCGGAGCTGTACTTTATGTGCGACGACTTGAAGGTAACGGTAAAAATGCTGAAGGATAAGAATGTCGCCTGCGGGCCAGTCAGGGAAGAGGGTTGGGGCATAAAAACGACCATACGCTTGCCCAGCGGCGGAGAGGTGGGTCTTTACCAGCCGAAGCATCCCATAGCCTTTAACCTGAATTCTAAATAGTCCTTCCTGGCGAAGCGGTTTGACCCGCATTATTCGGCCAAAACATACAGGCTTGCGGGGGAGCGGCTTAGCCGTGCTATAATTTTTGACCCGCGCCTCCCATCGGGCTTTTATGGCACTGGGGGCGAGGGAAAGCGGGCAGCGAACACGAATTCGCAAGTCCGGGGGGTGAGTTTATCGCAGAGCGGGGCGGGAGTAGTGGTCTCAAAGTAAACGAGCGAATTCGCGCTCGGGAAGTTCGCGTGGTAGATGAAGACGGGAATCAGCTTGGTGTGATGACCCTGTTCGACGCGATGAAGGCGGCGCGAGAAGCCGGTCTGGATGTGGTGGAAATTTCGCCGAACGCTGTGCCGCCGGTCTGCAAGATTGTGGATTACGGCAAGTTTTTATACGAAGCCAACAAAAAAGCTCACGAAGCCAAGAAGCATCAGAAAAGTTCGCACATTAAAGAAGTGAAGTTCCGGCCGTCCACCGCCGAACACGATTATCAAGTTCGCAAGAATCAGATCATACGGTTCCTTGGGGAAGGTTACAAAGTGAAGGCCATGATCTTTCATCGCGGCCGGGAAATGGCGCACCAGGACGTAGGCCGTGCGAAGATGGACCGTCTGATGAAAGATATCGTGGACCACGCGCAAGTGGAATTCGGTCCTCGGATGGAAGCGAATATTCTGCTGGCGCTATTGGCACCGAAGAAAGGCGCAAGCTCCGCGGTTCCATCAACGCGTCCTGCAGCGGGCGGGCAGGCTTAGTTCCGCAGCGGTATTTGCAACGCTGCCAAATCAGATTGAAGAGGAAATTGTGAAGAAGAACAAGAAAAAGAAGTTGAAGACGCATCGCGGCGCGGCCAAGCGCTTCAAGGTCACTTCCACCGGGAAGATTATGCGCTGGCATTCGGGCAAGCGACATTTGTTGGGGACCAAGAAGCCGCGGCGCATGCGCAAACTTGCAAATGCGGTGGTCGTGAATCCGTCGGATGTACGGAATATTCGGCTGGCCTTGCCTTACGGAATCGAATAGTTTTTGTGGTAGCGCGAAAGCGCGAGGAATTTTTATCGTGCTAGGCAGAGCGTAACGGGTGCCTGCCGGCCGGTTGCTTCGGTGATTGAAATGAATCGCGGGAGCGTAACAGCGGCTCTACGAGACAAACCCGTCCTGCTATCCGCGGTTCATTTGCGGCTGGCTCGCCACGTTTGTCTCCCCGTGTTGTAATCGACCAAAATTTTTGTGAATGCGCCTTTGGTGGCGCGCAATAGGAGATCAAGCTATGCCTCGAGTTAAACGTGGAACAAAACGGCGCGCGCGCCGCAAAAAACTGCTGAAGCACGCCAAGGGATTTTTCCTCACTAAAGGAAAGCTTTATAGGTCGGCAAAAGAAGCGGTGAACCGCTCATTGCGGTATACCTATCGTGACCGCCGCGTGCGCAAGCGCGATTACCGCACGCTGTGGATTCAACGCATCGGCGCTGCCGCTCGCAACAACGGCATCACCTATAGCCAGCTGATTCATGGATTGAAAGTAAGCGGCATCGAGCTGGACCGGAAAATTCTGGCGGACATGGCCGTGAACGATGCGGACGGATTCAGCGCCTTGGTCGCGTCGGCGAAGCAGCATGTTGCCAAAGCATCTGCGGATGTGAAGCCGCATACAAAACCGGAACACGTCCGCCATCACGACGAAGGCTAATCGCAACTATTTTGTAGCGGCCTTCAGGCCGGCGTATTTTCTGTTAACAGCGGTATCAACCGCCCTCGGTTAGTTCGAGTTCCGATGTAAATCGGGCGACCAGACACCTTGCAACACGCATACTTCCCTAGATGACAACGAGCGAGCCTACAGCGCAAACCCTTGAGCAGCTCGGCGTAAAGACGCCCGATGGTGTCGGGGAGAAGTTTGCAGAAGTGCGCCAGCGATTCAACGAGCAATCTTCTCTTCATTCCTCGAACCGGGAAAATTGGCAAAACTTTTTGGTGAAATGGACTGGGCGCAAGGCTGGCGTGCTCTCGCAGATTGCCAATAACTGGCTGAAGACGGCGTCGCCAGAGCTAAAGCCTGCCGTCGGGCAAGAACTCAACAAGCTCAAGGCGCACATTGAGTCCGTTATCGCAGAGTGTCAGCAAGCAATGGAAGCTGCGTCTGAACAATCGGCTGCCGCGCGCGACAAAATCGATCTTTCGCTCCCGGGCATCGAGCGGTCTTTCGGTATGCGCCACCTGATCCGGCAAACATTTGAAGAGCTTCAGCAAATTTTCATCGCCATCGGCTTCAGCGTAGTCGAAGGGCCTGAAATCGAAACGCCCTACTACAATTTTGAAGCGCTCAACATTCCCGAGCACCATCCCGCGCGCGACAACATGGACACCTTCTATATCGAAGGAGTGCGCAGCAGCCATTTGTTGCGCACGCACACTTCGCCCATGCAGATCCGCACGATGGAAAAAGAAAAACCGCCGGTTCGCATCGTGGTGCCGGGAAAAGTCTATCGCCGCGATAATCCGGACGCGACGCACGGCTACATGTTTCACCAGATTGAAGGCCTGGCGGTGGACACCGACATCACCTTCTGCGATTTCAAAGGCACAGTGGAATATTTCGCGCGCGAGTTTTTGGGACCAAAAACAAAAACGCGTCTGCGGCCAAGTTATTTTCCGTTTACCGAGCCTTCTGCTGAAGTGGACGCGACTTGCCACGTGTGCGGCGGAAAAGGCTGCCGCGTTTGCAAATTTTCCGGATGGATCGAACTTTTTGGCGCGGGCATGGTGAATCCTGCGGTGTACGGCTTTGTGAAATATGATCCGGAGCGGCTCTCAGGCTTTGCGTTCGGTATGGGTGTGGATCGCCTAGCCATGATGAAGTATGGCGTCACGGAAGTGCCGCTACTGTTTCAGAACGATCTGCGCTTCTTGCAGCAGTTTCCTTAGAACGCGCTTTGCAGGTCGCGTCTTCCTTGTTTTAGAGACGACACTGCAATTCTGACGCTTCTTAGGCTGAGTTTTAAACCATGAAGGTTCTCTATAGCGTTCTCAAGGAATTCGTTGACGTAAAGGCAGCTTCTGCTGACCTGGCCTCGCGCCTCTCCCTCGCCGGAGTTGCGATCGACTCGGTGGAAGAATCAGCGGCCGGTCCGGTCCTGGACGCAGAAGTTACTGCAAACCGTCCCGATTGCCTGGGCCACTACGGCATCGCACGCGAGGTTGCCGCGATCTACCGTACGCAGCTCAAGCCGGTACAACCAAAGCTCAAGGAAGTTGCCGAGAAAGTAGCGGGCGCAACGCGTGTTGAAATCGAATGCCCGGAACTTTGCGGACGCTTCACCGCTCGCGTTCTGCGTGGCGTGAAAGTGCGGCCCTCGCCGGACTGGCTGCGGCAGCGGCTGGAGGCGATGGGCCAGAAATCGATCAATAACGTGGTGGACGTCACGAACTACGTAATGTTCGAGCTGGGTCAGCCGTTGCACGCGTACGATTTCGATAAATTAAACGAGCGCCGGGTCGTGGTGCGGCGCGCGCGTCCGGGTGAAAAACTTCGCACATTGGATGGCGCGGAGCGAACGCTGACGAAAGATATGTGTGTGATTGCTGACGCGACTCGCGCCTTGGGAATCGGCGGTGTGATGGGCGGAGCAGACACAGAGATTAGTTTCAGTAGCCACAATATTCTCCTGGAAGCCGCCTGGTTTGATCCCATTTCGGTTCGACGAACCGCGAAAGCGCTCGGCCTGCGCACGGAGGCTTCTTATCGCTTCGAGCGCGGAGCTGATCCGGAAATGGCGGAGCTTGCTTCGAGGCGCGCTGCGGAATTAATTCAGCAAGTAGCGGGCGGTGAAATTTTGTCGGGCGTGGTGGATGTTTATCCCTCTCGCAAACCGGAGAAGAAAATTCAATTGGCGCGAAAGGAAATCCTGCGCGTGATGGGTACGGACGTTCCGGATCGCGATGTGGAAGAAATTTTGAGCGCGCTCGGATTTCATCCCACGCGTGTGGATGCGAATCGCGGCAGCGACGGCTCTCTCGCAGCCGTCTGGGAATGCAAACAGGTTTCCTGGCGGCGCGATGTTACTCGCGGGATCGATCTGATTGAGGAAGCAGCTCGTCACTACGGTTACGACAAATTTCCGCCGCGTCTTCCGCCCGCGAAAAAGCCGGCGCATCGTTTGCCTCACGCAGAGGCGCAGGACCGCTTGGTGGAGCGCGCCATCGGGCTCGGTTATCATGAAATCGTCGAGATCCCGATCGTGGATACCCAACGCGACGCTCTTTTTCGCGCGGAAGGAGTTCAACCGGCCGTAATTGGCAACCCGCTCGCGGAAGATGCATCGGTCATGCGTTCGAGCGGTGCTGTCAGCATGGTTCGCGCCATCGAATGGAACTTGAATCATGGAAACCGGGATGTGCAGCTCTTTGAAATTGGTAAGAAGTACGAATTACGAGATGGCGCGCCCGTTGAAACAGCTGTTCTTACGCTAGGAGCCACTGGTTTGGCGCGAGAGAAAACAATCTACGAAGCGGCGCGAGAATTCAGTTTCGCGGATTTAAAAGGCGCGCTCGGCCAAATTGGAGAACTAGCCGGGGGATTGGAGTGGCAATCCGGGGGGCCGTCTTGGCTATCTTCGGCACGTTCGGCTCATTTTTCCGAGAAGAAAAAAGGCGAACAGCTAGGCGTTGCCGGTCAACTCGCCCGCCGCGTTGCCGAACAATTGAAGTTGCGTCAGGACGTTTTCATAGCAGAGCTGAAACTGGAACCACTGTACAGCGCCATCGAATCCACGCGCACCGCGCTACGCTTCGTGCCCTGGCCGCGTTACCCTGCCGTGGAGAGAGATTTTTCGCTGGTGCTAGCTGACGGCGTCACCTTCGCGCAAGTGGAACAGACAATCCGGGCACTCGGTGTCGGCGAGATTCAGTCGATTGAAGCCGCCGACCTCTTTCGCGGCGGCCAGATCCCGGCCGGAAAATATTCCCTGATGATTCGAGCGAAATTCCAAAGCTCGCAAGGAACGCTCACGGACTCGCAGCTGGCTGAATTCAGTTCGCGTATTGTGACCGCTCTTGAAAAAGAACTCGGCGCCAGCTTGCGCGCAAGCTAGGCATCGCGGCCGTACGGTCAGGTTACCTCCGGTTACAAAACCAAATTGCCATTTCCAGTATTGGCCATTAGGCCCAAAATGTCCGCCCTTTGTCCGTTGGGGGCCTTGTTCCGCGCGGCGGTGCGACGTAGGCTCGGTCATGGCGCAAAAAGGAGAAAGTTAGATGCTCTATAACAAGCATGTTCCAATTGGCGAGTCGGCTCTGCTGGTCATCGATGCTCAAGACTCGTTCAAGACCGGTGACCGCTGGGAGCGGAGAAACAACAAAGAGTTTGAAAAGAACGTCGAACGGCTGGTCCTCATCTTTCGTGAACACGGCCTGCCGGTTATTTACTTTCTACATACAGATGAGGATCCGGGTTTTGAAAAGACCAGCCCACATTACAAGCTAATGGATTTTCTCTCGCCTCTGAAATCGGAGCCTGTCATACACAAAAACACCCGCAATGTATTTACCAGCACCGGGTTGCCGGAGCTGTTGATGGAAAAAAGGGTACGCCGGGTCGTGATTACCGGCATCCAGATGGAGCAGTGCTGCGAGACTTCGGCACGTGTCGCCGCGGATCTGGGCTACGCCGTGGATTTTGTCACCGAAGGAACAATGACCTTTCCCATCGCAAGCCGCGACAATCCCGGTCAGGAATTGGATGTTGAGGCAATTCGCGAACGCACGGAGTATGCTCTGCGTGGCCGGTTCGCTAGAATTGTTACCGTCGATGGCATCGCGAAAGAGTTCGAGGAATTACGACCATCCCAAACCGCACCTCAAAAGGCAGCCACTCTCAAAACGTAGTATTCGTGCTGTTTCCCGGATGCGAGATATTAGACCTCGCTGGTCCGCTGCAGACGTTCCACGACGCCAACGCGTGCGGGGCCCACTACCTTCTCTCGTTGGCTGCTTCGTCATCACAAATCGACACAGCGCAGTTGATCTCGGTAGCCAACCTGCCGCCTCTTCCAAAGGAAGTACACGCGGGCGATCTGATCATAGTGCCCGGCCACGATCCGCAGCGGATTTCCGCACCCTATACGCTGAAACGATGGCTGCGCAAGGCTGTCAATTCCGGCGCTCAACTGTGCGCCATCTGCACCGGAGCGTTTGTCTTGGGAGAAGCTGGGTTGCTTGATCGACGCTCCTGCACTACGCACTGGAAAAGGCTGGATGAGTTGCAACGCCGCTTCCCGCGTGCCCAAGTAGAACAGAACCGGCTTTTCGTGACGGATGGCCAGGTAACAACCAGCGCTGGCGTCGCTTCCGGTATCGATGTGGCGCTGTGGTTTGTTGAGCAGCACTGCGGACCGCTCTTAGCCGCCCGTTTAGCTCGCGAAATGGTCGTGTATATCCGCCGGGATGGACATCAAAAGCAAGAGAGTGTTTATCTCGACTACCGCACCCACGTTAATTCGCGCGTTCACGTCGTACAGGATTACTTGATCGCACACGTCAAGAGGCAAACCTCCATCCCCGAGCTGGCAAAGATAGCGCGAATGAGCCCCCGCACTTTAACGCGCTCCTTTCGAAGCGCGACGGGGTTGCCGATTGCGGAATTTAGAAACAAAGTCCGGCTCGAAGTGGCAAGAGCGCTTTTGGCAAACCCCGATATCACGGTGGAGGCGGTAGCCGAGCAGTCTGGTTTCAACGATTCGCGCCACTTCCGCCGAGCGTGGAAAAGGGCGTTTGGTCTGCCGCCTTCCAAATCGAAAACGGCGCGTCTTGCGAAATGAATTGCACAACACATGCGCACAATAACCGGGCGACGCGTAGCCATGGCCCGCGAAACTCTGCTCGAATAAATGGTGGGGAGTACTTTCTCCAATCAGAGGCGGCGACGACGTTATAAGGCCATTGCGTCAGATTGTCTGATGGCCGACAATGGCGGAAGCCAGCCGGGGAGCGCACCGTGAAAATAGAAATCTACGACCAAAGCTACAATGTGAACGCGGACGGAAACGAAGAATATCTGAAGGAGCTCGCTGCTTACGTCGATAATAAAATGCGTTCGATCGCCGAAGCCACGCGCATGGTGGATTCGCTGAAAGTGGCCGTGCTCGCCGCACTGAATATCGCCGACGAAACGTTTACGCTGCGCCAACGTCAACAGGAAATCGACGGCCCTCTGCGCAAACGCGTGGAAAAGTGCGTCGCCATGGTGGAAAAAGCCTTGGAACATACAAACTAATTTGCCGGCTGAAAATGGTGCCTGTCAGGCACAACCCATTCGTATTGACTCGCCATCTGCTATATGATTGGGAGGAAGTCTGGTTTTTTCCTTAAAATGCTCAAGCACAAGGTAACGCGATGTCTGCTAATTCCTGTGGCGTTAATCGCGCTGCTATTCCTCACGATTACGCTTGGGAGCGTTTGGCATCACCACGCGAATTCCTCGGAAGCAAATTGTTCCATTTGTCATGTAAACCATCAGCCTATGGAGCGGCCGCTCGCCAGCGACCGTACACCAGCGCTCGCGCAATTCGGATCTCAGCCTGACCCTCTGGAACCTGCTGTTGAACCAAGCCTGTTATCACCTCGTCTTCCGGCACGCGCTCCGCCCGCCGTTTAGCTGCCACTGAATTCAGCGTTGTTCGCGCTCCGATCCACTTTCCATCGTTTCAGCAAAGGGTTGAAAATTATGCGTGTAAAACGTGTGCGACTCGCGATGCTCACATTTTTGCTGTGTTTCTGTTCCCTTATTTCTCCGCGGAACAGCGATGCGCAAAATCCACCGGCGCAGCCCGCTACCGCACCAGCGCCCAAGATACAGGCGCCGTCAGTGCAATCTCACGGTGCGGTACGCCTCACGCTCGACGAAGCCATCCAACTAGCTCTTCAAAATAATCACAATTTGAAGGCCGCGCAGACCACCATCCAGCAAAATCAAGCGCAAGAGATTACGGCGAACCTGCGGCCGAACCCGGTGTTCACCGCGGACGTTCAATTCCTGCCGATCTTTCAGCCCGAAAACTTTACGGCCGACTACATCGACAACGTCGTGCAGTTTGACCTGGGTGTTTCGTACCTGTTTGAACGTGGGAAGAAACGTCAGCACCGCTTGCAAGCAGCCCAGGACACGACGGCGCAGACGAAATCGACTGTTGCCGATAACGAGCGCACACTCGCTTTCAATGTAGCTTCACAGTTCTTCAGCGTTCAGCTGGCTGAATCCACTCTCGATCTGGCGATCGAGGATATGAAGAGCTTTCAGAACACTGTGGACATCAGTCAAGCGCGCTACAAGGCTGGCGACATCAGCGAAGGCGACTATCTGAAGATCAAGCTCCAATTGTTGCAGTTCCAGAGCGACGTCTCGCAGGCCCAACTCGCCAAGATTCAAGCGCTGGTCGGCCTCCGGCAACTCCTCGGATACCACAGCGTCGGAGCGGACTTCGACGTCTCGGCCGATTTCGACTACCTGCCGGTCACACTTAAACTGGAGGACCTGCAGGCGAAGGCCCTGCAGAGCCGGGCGGATCTTCGCGCGGCGCAACAAGGGGTGATTGCAGCGAAGAGCCAGTACGAACTGGCGAAGGCCAATGGAAAAGTGGACGTCACTGGCACGTTCAACTACGACCATGTCAGCGACACGAACACGGGTTCACTTTTCGGCAGCTTCCAGATTCCAATCTTCAATCGCAATCAGGGCGAAATTGCGCGTACGAATTACGCCATCAATCAGGCCCAGGAGCTGGAACTCGCGGCCAACGATCAAGTGATGAGTGACGTCTTGACAGCCTACGAGGCGGTTCGCGACAACGATCAGGTGGTCTCGCTCTATCGCTCCGGATACCTCGATGCCGCAAAACAATCGCGCGACATTACCGAATATTCCTACAAGCGAGGCGCCGCGAGCCTTCTTGATTTTCTGGATGCCGAGCGCAGTTACCGCGCTACGGAACTAGCCTATCGGCAGTCTCTCGCCGCTTATCTCACGGCTGTGGAGCAACTCCGCGAAGCTGTGGGAGTCAGAAATTTGCCATGAAAAATTCACCAATCTTAGAACACGCAGTGCGCCTCGGATTAGCCGTTACGCTCGCTGGCTTTATCACCGGCTGCAGCTCGGAACGAGGCGCGAATCAAATGACTTCGTTCTCTTCGAGTGAATCGAAGACGGAAACTCCCGGATTGTTCACCATTCCTCAAGATCAAATGTCGCACGTGCAAGTTGTGACCGTGCAGCCATCGAAGATTACGCGCACGCTGCGTCTAACCGGAGCGGTGGCATACAACGCATTCAGCACCACGCCGGTGATTACCCAGGTGGGTGGACCGGTCAGCAAAATCCTGGTCGTTCCGGGAGATCGCGTCAAACGGGGGCAGCCTCTTTTGGAAGTAAGCAGCCCGGACTACTCGCTGTTGCTGGCTGCGTATTTGAAAGCGCGCGACACCTACCGGGTAGCGGATAAAAATTACCAGCGCGCTCAGGATCTTTTCGCCCATCACGCCATCGCCGACCGCGATTTGCTGCAAGCTGAATCCGATCGCATACAAGCGCAGGCAGACCTAAGCGCGGCTGAAGAAGGCATGAAGATTTTGGGTATAACGAAACCGGAAGATCTCGAAAAATCTCCTATTTCTGCCCAAATTCCTTTGCTCGCACCTATCGGCGGAGAAATTGTGGAGCGCCTCGTTTCGCCGGGGCAAGTGTTGCAGGCTGGCACCACGCAGGCGTTTACGATTTCAGATATGAGCACTGTCTGGGTGCTCGCGAATATTTATCAGGGCGACTTGGCTTATGTGAAGAACGGCGATGCCGCGGTAATCACCACCGATTCCTATCCCGATAAATTTTCCGGCAAGATATCTTTTATTTCGCCAGCGCTGGACCCCACCACTCGTACTCTGCAAGCGCGCATAGTCGTCGATAATCCCGGCGGAAAGTTAAAGAAGGACATGTATTGCGTCGCGACCATCACGGCGGGAGTGATTCCGAACGCGATTGCCGTGCCTGATTCTGCGGTGCTGCGCGACGATGAAAATCAGCCATTTGTTTACGTGGCCGCCAGTTCCAATCAGTTTGGCCGCCGCCAGGTCGAAATCGGGCAAAGCGAGAACGGAGAAACTCAAATTCTGAAGGGACTTTCATCCGGCGATAGAGTGGTTGGCAACGGAAGCCTGTTTCTACAATTTGCCAATTCTCTGCAGCACTAGCCCTGAAACTTAGATGATCAATCGAATCGTCCAATTCGCCCTGAAACAGAGATTCCTCGTCCTCATGCTCGTGGCGTTCATCACCGTGGCCGGCGCTATTTCATTCAAACGCATGCCGGTGGACGCCTATCCGGATTTGTCGCCGCCCATGGTTGAAATCATCACGCAGTGGCCCGGTCACGCGGCGGAGGAAATTGAGCGGCTGGTCACGCTGCCCACAGAAGTGGAAATGAACGGCGTGCCGAAGATGGTTATTCAGCGCTCCATATCGCTGTACGGGCTGTCCGATGTAATCCTCACTTTCGACGAAGACACCGACGATTACTTTGCGCGACAAGTCGTATTTCAGCGGCTTAGCGAGGTTAACTTTCCGACCGGCGTGCAGCCCACGCTTGCGCCTCTTTCCAGCCCCTCAGGACTTGTCTATCGCTACGTTCTGGAAAGCCCCGACCGCTCGCCTCAAGAACTGAAAACTTTCGAAGACTGGGTGATCGAGCGCGAATACAAACAAGTGCGCGGCGTCGCCGACGATTCAGGATTTGGCGGTACCGTGATGCAGTATCAAGTGCTGCTCGACCCGGCTCGGCTCTACGGCTACCACATCACGGTACCGACGGTAATCCAGCAACTCAGCGTAAACAACGCGAACACAGGCGGCGGATTCTATTCGCAAGGCGGCCAGTTCTATTACGTTCGCGGCCTCGGGCTAATCCGCGACGAAGCGGATATCGGTAGCGTGATTATTGGAACGCAGAATGGTGTGCCGGTTCACGTGCGCGACGTTGGAGACGTGGCCATCGGACACGCTCCGCGTCTCGGCCAGTTCGGCTTTAACAAAAACGATGACGCGGTCGAAGGCGTCATCATGATTCTGCGCGGCGAGCAGACTCAAACTGTCTTGAAAGGTGTTGAAGAAAAAACCAGGGAACTCAACGAACACATCCTTCCGCCCGACGTAAAAGTGCGGCCCTATTACGACCGCAGCGATCTGGTGCAGCTAACGATTTCCACGGTCGAGGACAACCTGCTGCTGGGCATGACTCTCGTTCTGATCGTGCTGATGTTCTTTTTGGTGAGCGTCCGCGCTGCCGTGATCGTCGCGCTCACCATTCCGCTGGCGCTACTGTTTTCTTTTATCTTTCTGCACGCGCAAGGAGTTGCCGCCAACCTTCTTTCCATCGGCGCGATTGACTTCGGCATCATCATCGACGGCACTTTGGTGATGGTTGAAAATATTTATCGTGAGCTCGGCCTGCGCGAAGGACAGCAATACGATCTGCAGGAAGTAATCCTCGCCGCAGCCAAGGACGTGGACCGACCGATTTTCTATTCCGTGGCTATCATCATCGCTGGTTACATTCCGATCTACGCGCTCAGCGGCCCTTCCGGAAAGCTCTTCCATCCCATGGCAGACACTATGTCGATCGCTCTGGTCGGCGCTTTAATACTCACGCTCACATTCGTTCCGGTAATGTGCTCGTACTGGTTCAAGAAGGGCGTGCGCGAACCCCGGAACAGGCCATTCGAGTGGATTAAACGGGAATACGCGTCGGAGCTTCGGTGGTGCCTCGATCGTCCCTGGCTGACCATGCTTTTCGCCACCATCATTTTCGGCGCCAGCCTTCTGCTGATTCCATTCATCGGTGGCGAGTTCATGCCGCATCTTGACGAAGGCGCTCTCTGGGTCCGCGCGACTATGCCTTACACCATTTCGTACGAGGAAGCCGCCAAGATCGCGCCGCAGATTCGCGACATCCTCGCCAAATACCCGCAAGTCACGGAAGTTGGTTCCGAGCTTGGCCGCCCCGACGATGGCACCGACCCCACCGGCTTCTTCAATTGCGAGTTTTACGTCGGCTTGAAGCCGTACAAAGACGTAACCTGGAAGACCGGAAAAATCCACAACAAGCCCGAGCTAATCGAAGATCTTCAAAAACAGCTCGATGCGTATCCCGGAATCATTTTCAATTACACGCAGCCGGCCGAAGATGCCGTGGACGAAGCGCTCACCGGACTGAAAAGCGCTCTCGCCGTGAAAGTGTACGGCTCTGATTTGAACGTGCTGCAAGACAAAGCCCTGGAAATAAAGCGCAGACTTTCGCAGGTTCCTGGCTTCACCGAGCTAACCGTAGTACGCGAACTAGGCCAGCCCAGCCTGCTGGTGCAAGTGGATCGCGACAAAATTGCGCGCTACGCCATCAACGTCGCGGACGTTGAAGCTGTAGTGCAGGCCGCCGTTGGAGGCCAAGCAGCCACTCAGGTGATTCAAGGCGAGAAATTATTTGATCTTGTTGTGCGCATGAAGCCCGAATTCCGCGAAAACGCGCAACAGATTGGCAATTTGTTGGTCGGCACTCCTGCCGGCCAGCAGATACCGCTGAGCGAACTTTCCGACATTCGCGAAGCCAGTGGCGCTTCCTTCATCTATCGCGAGAACAATTCGCGCTACATCGGAGTGCAGTACAGCATCGAAGGACGCGATCTGGCAAGCGCAGTGCGAGACGGCCAGCGTGCTATCGCCAGCGTCGAAAAATCTTTGCCTATCGGTTACCGCATGAGCTGGGGTGGAGAGTATAGCGAGTTCATCGTTGCGATGGGTCAGGTGCGGGTGGTCGGGCCGCTCACCGTGCTCCTGATTTTCGCGATTCTGTTCTTTCTCTACGGCAATGTGAAGTTTCCTGTCACTGTGGTGTTAAGCGTGGTGATGACCGAACCGGTCGGCGCGCTGCTCGCATTAAAACTCACGCACACGCCTTTCAGCGTCTCCTCGATCCTTGGGCTTTTGGTGCTGATGGGCGTGTCAGTGGAAACGGCCGTGATTGACGTCTCCTATATCAACAAGCTTCGGCTGGAAGGTCAGGATATAGAACGGGCCACTTTTCAGGCATCGCTTGTTCGATTCAGGCCCATCATGATGACGGCGCTGGTTGCCTGTCTTGGCTTGCTCCCCGCAGCTCTTTCCACCGGCATCGGCTCCGACTCCCAGAAGCCCTTTGCGATTGTCATCGTAGCGGGGTTGGTTTCACGTCTCTTGCTAGGCCGTATAGTTAGTCCAGTGCTCTATAAAATGGTAGCCCGGCAGGGCGACGTGTTGCAGGTCTGAAGCCGCCATGGCTGATGTGCAGCAAAAATTATAGACACGATTGTGCTGGAAGCTGCGTCTAAGTAACATCGGTGTGGGGGGTGTTTGGTTGTTCAAGCGACGGCGAGTGGCGTACCGGATTGCCGCCATCATGGTGGCCGCGTTCGTACTGTCGTTCGCTTTTCAGGCCGCTGGACACTGGCACAGCCAATTCGAAGATCAGCACTGCCGCGTCTGTCATTTTGCCCATTCCGTAACCGTTGACCTTTCGCATGGCGCCGCGCTGCCAATTCCGCAAGCCGTCGCGCGGCTGAATCCGTCCAAGGCAATCGACCCGCACATCGAACCAGTTTTTCATCAAACTTCTCCTCGCGCTCCCCCGGTTCAATCGTAATCCATCTCTAGAAAAAACTCGGCACGTGGATTTCTCATTTCAGCTCGTTCGCGAGCGATGACTTCCGCGCTAGCCCCACCCAACGATTGGACTAGCCCCACGCGGGCTTAGGGAGATTCATATGAATTGCAGAAAGCTATTTTTCTTAGCAACGGTATTGTGCGTTTTAGTCCTCGTTGCTATAAGCGGCGCGCGAGCGCAATCCGCGTCCATTTCCGGCGCAGTCACTGATCCGTCCGGCGGTGTTGTTCCCAATGCAAACGTTACAATTCATAATCCGGTTAGCGGATATGAACGGTCCACTTCTACCGATAGCTCGGGCAATTTCAATTTCCCGAATGTTCCCTTTAATCCCTACCACCTTTCTGTAATTGCAAAAGGATTTGCGCCATATGCCGAAGACGTAGAGGTTCGGTCTTCGGTCCCGTCAACCGTTTCAATTGCTTTGAAAGTGGAGGGGGGCTCCAGCTCCATCACTGTCGAGGGCGGTGGCGACCTCCTGGAGAATGATTCAACCTTTCACACCGATGTGGACCGTGCTTTGTTCGAAAAGCTGCCCCTGGAAAGTCAATCGTCATCACTTAGCTCGCTGGTCACGCTGACGACCCCTGGTATCGCAGCCGATTCGAATGGCCTGTTCCACGGACTTGGCGATCATGCGGAGAATTCTTTTTCCGTTGACGGCCAGCCCATCACCGATCAGCAGAGCAAAGTCTTTTCGAACCAACTTCCTGTCGATGCGGTCCAGTCACTAGAGGTTATTTCCGGGGCGCCGCCCGCTGAATTTGGTGACAAGACGAGTGTGGTGATTGTGGCTACCACGCGCTCCGGCTTGGGCGTTACTACACCCCATGGCAGCGTCACTGCCTCCTACGGCTCATTCGGCTCAACCAACGGCGGTTTTGATCTGGCCTACGGTGGCCAGAAATGGGGGAATTTCATCTCGGCAAATGGATTGAATAGCGGCCGCTTCTTAGATCCTCCGGAAAACAGTGTGATGCACGACAAAGGCAATCAGGAAAATGTATTTGATCGCGTGGATTATCAGCTCTCCACCGAAAACTCCGTACACTTAAATGCCCTATACACGCGATCCTGGTTTCAGACGCCGAATTCTTTCGACGCCCAATTCGCTTCCCCTTGGTTTGGGGTAGTCGTTCCGGATGCGGGCATCGGTCCCAATGGCGTGCCTGTTGGCCCCCAAGATCAGCGCTCGAAGATCGGCACCTTCAACATAGCGCCGAGTTGGACACATCTGATCAACTCCAATACAGTGTTCACACTTGGTGCTTTTGTTCGCCGCGATGCTTACAACTATTATCCTAGCGAGAATCCCTTCGCCGACCTCGGACCGTTCAGCCTTCAGAGGGAGACCGTCGCCCAGGATCGCACGCTAACGAATGCGGGCGTTCATTCCGAAGTGTCCTACGTGCATGGCATTCACAATGTGAAAGCGGGGATTGTTTACGAACAAACCTTTCTTACTGAGAATGATTCAATCGGGATTGTGGATCCCACGCTGAACGCGCCGTGCCTGGGTCCAAATACGAATCCCTTAACCGACGCCTTTTATCCTTTTGCTCCCGTGCAGGGCTTTACAAATACCAGCCAGTGTGCGGGAGCGGGACTTCAACAGAATGTGGCATCCAATCCCAACGCCCCGGGCAATCCTGCCAATGGTTTTTTAAGCTCGTCCCTGTACCCTCTATTCAACCCAGTTTTGCTTCCATTTGATTTGACGCGCGGAGGAACTCTCTTCCGTACGTCCGAATCATTTCCTCTGCACACGGATGTCAAGGAACTGGCAATGTATGTCCAGGACACGATTACTTGGAAAGACTGGTCGTTCAACCTGGGCATTCGCGGCGACTTGTACAACGGATTGACCGTCGCCCGCCAAGCGGAGCCTCGCCTGGGTCTCGCCTATAACATCAAACCGACCAGCACTGTCCTCCGCATTTCGTATGCGCGATCTCTCGAAACTCCCTTTAACGAAAACCTGGTACTTTCCAGCATCGGATGCCAATCCCAAATCCTGAATCCCCTGCTGCTGTGTTCATCGAACTCGCTGACGTCATTAGCTCCCGGGTATCGCAACGAATTCCATGCTGGCTTGCAACAAGCCTTCGGCAAGTATTTTGTGCTCGACGGCGAATACATCTGGAAGTACACGCACAACGCCTATGACTTCAGCGTCCTCGGCAACACGCCGATTACGTTTCCGATTGAGTGGCACAATTCGAAGATCCCTGGATTCGCGATCCGCGGATCGGTGCCGAATTACCACGGGTTGACTGCTTTCATTGTGATGTCTAGCGTGGCCGCGCGCTTCTTTACCCCGCAGGTCTCTGGAGCTGGGGCAAATCCCTCGGCGCCACTGGGTGTTTTTCGCATCGACCACGACGAGCACTACAACGAAACCACACATCTGCAGTATCAGGCCCCTTGGAAGAAGCTTCCTTGGATCGGCTTCAACTGGCGCTATGACAGTGGCCTGGTAGCCGGCGCTACTCCCTGCTACGGAGTGCTGTCGTCTAACGATTGCCCGGGCTCCATTCTCATCGGAGGCGTACCGAACGTAAGTTTGATCGCCTCTAACGTGGGGAGCGTGCCTCTTTCTGCCGACCAGGAGTTTGAGGCCGGCTTCACTTGCAACGGCATGCACGCTACGCCGCCCAGCGCGGCAAATCCGACCGGTACCCCGATCAGTTCAGGCGGCGTGGTCGGTGTCTGCCCCGCTGCACAGTTCGGATCAGCGCTCATAAAGGTTCCTGGTTCGAATAAGGAAAACGACGATCTCAATCCACCGCGTATCCAACAGCGCAATCTGTTCGATATGGCTGTGGGCCACGACAATCTATTCCACGGGGATCGCTACAAGTGGAGTGCGCGCTTGGAAGTGATCAACCTGACCAACAACTACGCGCTATACAACTTCCTGTCAACGTTCAGCGGCACACACTACGTTACCCCTCGGGCCATTACTGGCACGGTTGGTTTCCACTTCTAAAGCTGGCCGCCTAAACAGCGCGGGACTGATTCTGTCAATCGGTCCCGCGTCTACCCTCATGTTTTATCCGCGAGAATCGGTCGCATTTAGCGAGCCGCCGCGATACCCTTCCTTGACGCCTATCTATTGCTTTTGCTAGGCTGCCTCACTACTCTCTGCATCGCAGGCGCGGTGTCAAACGCGATGGCAGAGTTTTAAGCATTCCCTTCCCCCTGGGAGAGTAATGGAAACATCTTCCGCGCTTTTTGAGCTCGCGAGCGTGTCGTTAGCGTGTCGCGATCAAGACACATTGCTCAAGACTTTTGCCGCTCGAGTGGGTACTACACTCGGAGCGCGTGCCGTACTCGTTTGGATCGCGAATCCAGCGGGTGAAGAGTTGGTTTGCCGCATGCGCTGGACCGAACCCGGTGAGCGCCTTCACCCCAGGGACTTGCCGGCCGTCGGCGGGATGCTGGGGATGCTGTATCAATCGGCTGCCACACGACGTTTGCCCGCCCGTGAAATCTCGGTAGAAGACCTCGAGCATCTTGACGAATTCAGCCGCACTCGCGTGAAATCCGCGCTCTATGCCTCTCTGCCAGGAGCACAAAGGCCGGAAGGCGTAGTCGAAGTTCTGAATAAACGTGCCGGAGACTTTTCAGCCGAGGACGCGCACTTTCTGGAAGAGGCCTGCTTGTTAGCAGGCCGCGCCCTGACCAATCTCGACGCGATTGAAGCCGAGCGCCACGCACAGCTCTCCACCCTCGAACGCCTGACCGCACTGTACGACCTGGGCCGCACGTTCACATCGACTCTGGAACTGGAAGAGCTCCTCCCAATCGTTGCTGGAAAGATTCGCGACATTCTGGGGGCCGGAGCTTGCAACCTATGGCTCGCGTCCGCGGACGGAGAGCAACTCACCCTCGCAAAGCAGATTGGGGAAGATCCCACCATTGAAGAAGACGCCACGGCGCCTCTGAATGAAGGCCTACTTGCCGACATCGCGCAACAAGCCAATCCGAGGCTTATCGAGAATCCAAGTGAAGAACCTGCGCTCGCCGAACGCATTGAAGCGGGGGGAGATTTCGAAATTCAATCCTGGATGGGAGCGCCTCTACGCAAGGACGATGAAGTTCTCGGCGTCGTTGAAATAATCAACAAGTCCGACGGCACGCAGTTTAACGAAGATGACCTGTTTTTCCTTTCCAGCATCAGCGAGCAGGCGGCTGTAGCCCTGCATAACGCCAATCTTCTTGAATCCGAGCGTAAGGTTCATGCGCTCGACGCCCTCTTGAAAATTTCGCAGGAAATTACCTCCACTCTGGACCTCGACCACGTGCTGACTACGGTGGTCGCGCAGTCCTCCAACGTAGTTCCCTTTGAGAGTTGTGTAATTGGATTTTACGATCGCGGGCGCTTCATCCTGGGCGCCGTGTCCGGTGAAACCGAGGTTCCCAAGACCCGGGAAATGAGCGACCTGCGCGAGCGCATGGAGTGGGTAGCGGAGCAGGAAAACCCGGTTTCAGCAAATTTGCATGAAGATGGCTGGCAAGTTGAGCCTGAAGAGACGCGGGCGCAGGTCGTCTCGTTTCTGGAAGAGCACGGCCATAAAGGTTTCTACGGTCTGCCCTTACGCGACGACCAGGGAACACTCGGCGCCATGATTCTTCTGAGCAATGAGCCCGATTTTCTCTCCGAAAGCAATTTAGAGACGCTGGCCATTCTCGCCAGCCAGACTACCGTGGCCATTCGCAACGCACAGCTCTACCAACAAGTCCCGCTCGCCAATATTTTGCAGCCCTTCGCACAGAGAAAGAAAAAATTGCTGGCGGCGATGCCCAGAAGCCGGGTAGTGGAATATGCACAACGCGTCGGCATCATCGCAGCTCTTTTGATACTTATCCCTTGGCCCATGCGTGTGGGCACCGACGCGACCGTAGTTCCAGCCGACCGGCGGGTAGTGAGCGCCATGGAGGAAGGCACGGTAAAACAGGTCTTCGTACGCGAAGGCGATCCGGTAAAACCCGGGCAAGTGCTGGCGCAACTGGACGACAGAGAGGATCGTGTGAAATTGGCGGAAGCGGAAGCTGCCTTGTCTCAGGCGCGCCGCGAATTGGCCGAAGCCGAATTCCGGAACGATCCTTCCGCTGCGGGGCAAGCGCAAATTCGCAGCGAACTGTATTACGCGGAAGTCGGGCTGGAACAGCAACGCGTGAATGAAGCGCGATTGACTTCACCGATCGGCGGCATGGTGGTCACGCCCAAAGTGGAAGAAAAAACCGGAACCATGCTAAAGGCCGGCGATACTTTTTGCGAGATTGTCGCGCAAGACCACATGGCCGCGGAAATGAGCGTTCCGGAGACAGATCTTGCCCTCGTGCGTCCGGGAGAAAGCATATCCCTGAAGTTGAACGCTTTTCCGACCATAACATTCAAAGGAAACGTGGAGCGGCTCGGCGCCCAGACGCATACGGACTCCGGCGACCAGTATTTTCTGGTGCGTGCTATATTCGAAAATACCGGAGGAAATGCACGTGATGGAATGGTTGGAAGGGCCAGAATTCAGTCACATGGCGGGTGGTTCGGTAGCGGATGGTACCCCATAGGCTACGCAATTTTCCGCTCGCCGTTCCGATGGATTTGGCAAAAGGCATGGGCCTGGTTGCCGTAGCAAAGAGGAAATGGCCATTATGAAACGCGTTTTGCTCATCTTAATCGCGACGATCGTTGTGGGCGTAATAGGTTGCGATAAATCCTCAGTAGCCTCTAACGCCAGGGTTGCGCCGGAAGCGCCGGTGAACTCAGCTTCTTCCCAGCCAGCCACAAATACTGCCGGCACCAGGCCATCAGAACCCGGCGACATCCTAAGCATCCTCACTGTGGAACATCAGGTGGACCTCTCATCGCAACGCGATGGCGTTGTAACCTCGGTTCTGAAAGATGAAGGCAACGTGGTAAAAACGGGCGACATACTAGGCCACCTAGACGACCGAAGCTTGCAACAGGAACTCATCAAGGCCCGCGATGATCTAAAGGTCACCGAGAATAACCTGCAGTACAAAGCTGCCGAATTGAAAGCTAAGGGCGCTGCCTACCGCCGCCAGCAGTTACTGCGAGAAGCTGGGCTATCCAGCCAGGCCGATCTCGAACAGGCCGAATTCGAAGCGAAAGGCGCGGAGTACGATATGCACGGATACGAAGCCCTGGTCGAAAGCGGCAAAGCCGAAATCCACCGCCTCGAAATTGAAATCGATCAAACTGTATTGCGCGCGCCATTTTCGGGAGTAGTCGTCCGCCGTTACATTCGCGAAGGCCAAGCTATTTCCAAGGGCGATAAGTGTTTTCGGATTAGCCAGCTTTATCCGCTTCAAGTTCAATTTCAAGTTTCTGAATTGGCCGGGCCCCGTCCGGCGGCCGGAGCACCTGTGAGTTTGGTTCTTTTAGACGGTTCGAATCGGCCCCTGAATGCGAAGGTCGTCAAGGTCAGTCCTACAGTAGACCCTTCCAGCGATAGTTACGACGTGGTAGCCCAACTCACCGGTCCCGGAATCGAGAATCTGCGCCCCGGAATGGCCGTGAGGGTTGGTTGGCCCGGAACATCGCAATCGAAGCCCTAAAGGATTGACGATCGATGCGTTTCGGCCCCACCAGCCTTCAAGTTTCCAGCGTTCTTGCAAAAGGACTCAAGCGCCCCAAACTCCGCCCCGACCTGCGCATCAGTGAACAAACCGTAGCCGGCGAAGTCAGTTACGTAATCAAAAATCGCGAGACCAATTCCTATAATCGCTATGGAAGCACGGAGTACGAGTTACTGTCACTTTGTGACGGCACCCGAACACCCGCGGAAATCGCCCAAGCCATGTCTGCAAAAGACCCGGAATCGCAAACCAGCGAAGCCGAAGTGCTGGAATTCCTCGATTCCATTGAACCTACCATGTGGGAACGATCGATCGGCGAGAAAAACCTGGCGGTTCTCGAACGCATTCGCGACGAACGCAAAGGCCGTATCGATCAATCGAGCGTCCTTTACATAAGCTTCAAAGCTTGGAATCCAGACAAGACTTTGGCGAAATTGGACCAGTACCTGTGGTGGATGTTCACCAAAGGTTTTGTGATCTTTTCATTATTTATATTCGTCGTCGCTGTTTACCTGCTCGCGGGCGATTGGACGCGCGTTCAGCAAGACACCTCGGCCCTATATAACTTTGCCAATAAGAGCGCATATGACCTCTGGGTCTTTTGGATTCTGCTTCTCGGTTTGGGCGCCATACACGAATTCGGCCACGGACTCACTTGCAAACATTTCGGCGGGGACGTTCATCAAATGGGCTTTTTGCTCATCTATTTCACCCCGGCGTTTTTCACCGACACCACTGACATACTCCTGTTTAAGACGGGCGCTCCCAGGCAATGGGTGATCTTCGCCGGAATCTGGATCGAGCTGGTAATCTGCGGCTTGGCCGCCCTGGTATGGCATTTCACCGCGCCCGGCTCGCTGGTGAACGACTTTTTTTACAAGATGATGCTGCTCAGCGGAATTCAAGGCGCCGTCGTTAACCTGAACCCGTTGATCAAAGCCGATGGCTACTACGCGCTATCGCAGTTTCTAAGTATCGATAACCTTCGCGAAGAGTCCTTTGCTTTTCTTGAGGCCTGGGTTCACAAGTACATTTTCCGGCGCGATATTGATCTGCCGCCAGCTAGCAAGCGCCAGCGCCGCATTTTTTTCTTATTCGGCGTTGCCGCGATCGTTTACAGCACCTCGCTGCTCATTCTTGTACTCCTCTTCGTCAAAAACGTGCTGGTAAGCAAAATGGGAGACGCCTGGGGCTATCTTGCAACCCTGGGCATCGTATATTTCTTTGCCAGGAAAAGTTTGCGAAAAGCTGTGCCGGCGGCCCGCGCTTGGATCCGCGACAAAAAGGAGAAATATATGGCCTGGAAGATCACTCGCGCACAGGGCGCTTGGGCGCTTGGATTGATTCTTCTGTTTCTGCTGCCGCCACTTTCGTCAAAGGTTACTAGCGATCTGGTTCTTGAGCCAGGAAAAGACGCGCGGGTTCGAGCTCTGGTTGACGGCAGAATTCAAAAGGTTCTCGTCCACGAAGGCGACCAGGTTAAAGCAGGTCAATTATTAGGTGTATTGGAGAATCCTGAAGTAAATGCCGACGTCCTGTCCCTCCAACAGAAGTTGGCCATCGCGAGCAGCAACCTCCGCAATAACCAGGACCGCTCGGATCTGGGCCAGACGGCACAAGCGGGACGTGATCGCAAGCGTCTAGCACAAGAGCTATCTATAGGGCAGAAGAGAGCGCAAGAACTCGAAATTCGAGCGCCCATCGATGGCACGGTAGCCACCCCTAACGTGGACCAGGAAACTGGATCATATCTCTTGGCCGGCGACGACTTTGCCCACGTAGTTGATCGAAGTACCATGAAAGCTCGCATTCTGGTTCAGGATCGCGATGTTCAGGATGTTCAGCCAGGCGCTTTCGCCAACGTGAAAGTGCTGCCATACCCTTTTCGCACATATTCCGGCCACATTGATAAAATTCTGCCTGCTGCGGCCTTGGACCATCCTGTCACGCAAACGGAAAAGCTTGAGCGTTTAGGCCAGGACCTGACGAATTACCTCGCCGTTGAGATGGACATTCCGAACCCGGATGGGTCCCTTCGCGAGGGCATGACCGGAAAAGCAAAGATCAATGGGAATAAAGAATCCTTGGCCTGGCAGGCAGGTCGGGGAATCTGGCGATGGCTGCGGTCACAATTCTGGTAGCGCCTTTGAAAATCGTGCCGAAATAAAAAAGGGCCACCGTTCCTGGGACGGCAGCCCTTTTGGTACTGCAACTGCTAACTTGTGGCGGGCATTGAAGCCCAGCCTTACAAAGTTAGAACTTGGTCAGTGGCTTGTAGTGGTTCAACGGCTTTACTGTTCCGAGCTTCTTTCCCTTTTTCACCGGCTTTGCTTTTGCCATGTTCTTAAGTCTCCTTAGAACTTTTGTTTTCCAACTTCCTACACTGCTGCTAGTGCAATCGACGCGCCAAACCGTGAACGAGCAGCCCAGGAGCACCAACACCTGATTTAAAAGCACTTAATGAAATCCGAGGAGCGAACGTGACGAAATCAGAGCCAGCGAAGTGTTTAATTTTTTGTGGTCGAGTTGAATAATTCAACAATGTAGGGCAAAGCTTCATCACGGTCGCAAAACCCGAAGATTCCGAAGGCACGGCTTATGTGATGGCTGGAGTCGAAAACGCGCGGAGAGTCCTAGCCAAAAAAAAGCTGCCAAACCTTTCGGTGGCAGCCGCCTTCCGGAATCCTTCTGCTAGGAAGCGAGCAAAGCTCCCCATGACGCGAGACCCTAATTAACTACTTCCAAGCCGTTCGCGTAAGGGGTTTCGTCTGCTCCAGCTTCTTTGCCTTCTTTAAAGTCTTCTTCGCCATGCGAGTACTCCCAGACGTCTACACTTAACGGACGTGCCCTTTCAGTGCAAACATAATACCAATGTCAGAGAAAAACAACGCCACCGTTAAGCTAAACGATTTAAAGATGTTAGAGGAATTGAGCGGTTCGCCCCCGTGCAAAGTTTGGCGTAATCTGTTGAAATTCTCAGCGGATCGATTAAAAACTCAATGCTATAGATTGTATTTACGACACAGATAGTTTAGGCGGTTTCGGTCCACTCCAAGTAATCTAGCCGCATCTGCCCTTACTTGCTTGGCCTGCTCAAGAGCTTCTTGGAGCCACCGGCGCTCAAAGGCTTCCATCTCCTTTTCCAGGTTGATTCCGCCGGAGGGTAGTCGAAAGCGATTTCGTGAATCGCGCCCCGAGGCCTGCACGATTTCGCTAGGCAGGTCTTTCACCGAGATCACCTCCCCGTCAGTCATGATGACCAGCCGTTGAATCGCATTCTGGAGTTCCCGGACGTTGCCAGGCCATGGATAGCGCTTAAGTGCCAGCATCGCGTCATCGGCCATGCGCTTGGGAGGTAAGCCATTGGCCGCGCAATAAACGCTGACGAAGTAATCTGTGAGCACAGGTATATCTTCCACTCGTTCGCGCAGGGAAGGCACGAAAATAGGTACCACGTGAATCCGGTAATAGAGATCTTCGCGAAACCGCTCCTCTCGGACCATTTCTTCCAGATCTTCATTTGTCGCGCTAATCAGCCGAAAATCCACTTTAATGGACTTCTTCCCGCCCAAGCGTGTGAACGAGCGGTCCTCTAGCACGCGAAGGAGTTTGCTCTGGAGAGCTGGCGTTAATGTTGCAATTTCATCAAGGAAAAGCGTGCCTTGATGGGCTGTTTCAACCCTACCTTCTTTCGCTGCGACCGCACCCGTAAAGGCTCCTTTCTCATAGCCGAATAGCTCTGCCTCCATCAAACCCTCAGGGAGCGCAGCGCAGTTCACGCTGACGAAGGCCCTATTGCGCCTAGGGCTTTGCTCGTGAAGCGCGCGGGCAACTAATTCTTTACCCACTCCACTTTCTCCACGGATGATGACGTTGGTCGTTGTCCGGGCCATGCGCTTGATGGAATCAAACACGTGGCTCATGGCATCGGTCGAACCGATCAGATCGCCATGCGTACTCTTGCGGCTGATCTCCTGACGGAGAATCCGGTTCTCGCGCTGAATGTGCAATTTTTCAACGGCGCGCTCAAGAAGGTGCCTTAGGACGTCTGTGTCGATAGGTTTAATAAAGTAGTCGTAGGAGCCGGCGTCAATAACTTTCAGTGCGGTGGCTTTCGTTTCATCCGAACTTAGCACAATCACCAGCGTATCGATTTCGCTTCCTACCAGCCGGCCTAGCAATTCTGTGTAATCGCCCACTCCGCTGTCGCCAAGAGGAAGACCTAGTAGAAGAACGTCCAGCTCGGATCCCTGCAGAAGCCTGTAGGCTTCTTCGAAATTTTCGCCTTCGAAGACTTCAAATTGCGATCGCAGCGCCGATGCAATCTTCGACCGCAGGCTGTGGTCGTCGTCTACTATTGCAACTTTGGGCTTTGTTACTACCGGGGTGATGGTGGTCTCCGGCGGGACCAAACATAAACAACCAAGCCCGCGTGGAGCCGATTCTAGGGGCCAAGAACGGGACTGTCAACGAATTCGGTCCGCCGAACTTGAGTCCGGCAGCCGTTCCCAACAGCCTATGGTGTCCCAGTAGATCGGATTTCTGGAACCGTAATACCCTAAAAAGTGAATCATGTTAGGTATGGAATCAAGGCCCGGGAAAGTTTGGCCATATATCCGACGCGTTTGTGACTTCTCTATGGTCTGGCCGACTCCCTAAGCTGAACGGCTGGGCACACCGATTCGGTGACTGTGGAGTCGGCTAAGGCGGCCAGTTCGTGAAACAATGTCCGAAGTTCGCGGTGTCGAATCGAGTGGCGACGCCTATCTAAGGATGGCCGTAGGAACCTTCGGTGGATAAAAGGGCCAAGTGCTGCGGGCGAAACATATGAGATCACCGGCTCGGGGAAATTCGAGTCGTTGGCACCAGTATGTGCCGTTGGTTGTTTTTGTATTTTGGTTGCTGATCGGATCTGCATGCGTGGCACAAGAGTCTCCAGTTCCACCGTCAGCAGTATCTGGACTTGTTCGGACTACGGAAGGTACGCCCATCCCGGGTGCCACAGTGCGCTTGATCAACACCGATACGAACAAAGTTTGGCTTAGCTGGACTGATGAATCCGGCAAATTTGAATTCCCCCAGATTGCAGCGGGACGTTACCGAATAGAGGGAAGTCAGATCGGGTTTGTGCAAACTTCCTTGGTCATTGAGGTCCCCATTGCTCCGCCCGGACCGGTTCCGGTCGTGTTGCGTGTCGCAACCCTGGCTGAGTTGTCCGCAGCGCCAACAACTCCTTCGAATAGGCCTCGTGGTCCCGGCAATAGAAGCAACGCCCAAAACCCCGCCGCGAATCCTGCGAACGCACCCGGCCAAAGAGGAGCGCGAGGGCAATTACCAGCGGGAGCAGCCAACGCCGTTCGCGAGGGACTTGCAGGCGGCTTCGAAGAAGCCGAACTCACAGGCGAGGGAACGAATGCGCCGGGAGCTGAAGCGAACGGCGCGGCGAACACGGGACCCCAGGCGGAAGTTTCACTTTCGGCTAATGCAAACTCGAACGCGACTTCCGATTCGTTCTTGCTGCAAGGGACGGTGGGCCAAAGTCTCGCGTCTAACGGACCGGCAGGTTTCGGGGGCCCGGGCGGTATCGTGCCCGGCACTCCTGGCGACCAAGGAGGTCGTGGCGGCCGCGGCGGCGGGCAACTTTTCGGTCAAGGCGGACCAGGGGGACCTGGAGGCGGCCCGGGTGGCGGTGGGGGTGGTCCGGGAGGAATGTTTGGCGGACGAGGAAGACTAAACCGCCAAACCGTCAACCGCGTTCGATTTAGTTTTTACGATCGCTACGAAAATTCTGCGTTCGATGCCAAGCCCTATTCGCTCACTGGTAATCAGGTACCCAAGCCCAGCCATTACGACGAACGGTTTGGCGGCAACCTTGGTGGGCCGTTAAAGATTCCTCACATTTATAACGGCAGCGACCGCACATATTTTTTCATCAACTATCAGCATGAAATCCAGTCCAGCGCGCTGGACACTTATTCCACAGTTCCCACCGCAGCCGAACGTGGCGGAGATTTCTGCGGCCTCGGAGTCACCGTCTATAATCCATTCTCAAACTTCACTGGACCGCGCACCCCTCTGGGCAATGGCTGTCAGATTCCGTCGATCAATTCTGCCGCGGCCGGGCTCCTCGCATTTTATCCGCTGCCGAATCTGCCCGGAACGGTGCAGAACTATTTGCTGCAAACCACCGTGCCGATTAACAACGACATTTTGAATCTCCACGTGCTTCACACCATCAATTCTAAGTTCAGTTTGAATGGCGCCTATAATCTGAATTCCCAGCGTCAGAATACGTTTGGCAATTTCCTGACCACGGCCGGAACTCAATCAAGCCTGAGTCAGTCAGTCACTCTCGGACTTTCTCACAACTGGACTTCGCATTTGGTGGAAAGCACGCAATTGAATTGGAGCCGCAGCCGCGTTCAAATCCTAAGCGACAACTCTTTCAAGAATGACGTCGCTGCAGATCTGGGAATTTCAGGCGTATCCACCGAGCCGCTCACCTACGGCATTCCCGCGATCAATTTCAGCAGCATTTCTGATTTGAACGATCCGCTCCCTTCTCTCGTCCGCAACCAGACGCTCCGATTTGGAGATAATTTGCGCTGGGTGCGGGGAAAACACACCATGACGTTCGGCGGCGAAGTTCGCCGCATCCAACTCAACACCGACGCAAATCCTCAGCCGCGCGGGCTGTTCAATTTTACCGGCGTTATGACCTCGCAATTGAGTTCGACCGGCCAGCCGGTGCCGTCCAATCCTCAGACCGAGCCGTACTACGAGCTTGCCGATTTTCTCCTGGGTCTTCCTTACAGCACGACAGTGCAGTTCGGGCCAAACGCGTATTTGCGCAGTTGGGATTTCATCGCTTACGCGCAGGATGATTGGCGGGTGAACAAGCAACTCACAATTTTGTACGGCCTTCGCTACGAAGCCGTGACGCCTCCGGTGGACGAATACGACCGCATCGCTAATCTGGATCTGAATCCCACGGCCACGGCAGTCGATGTGGTCACGCCGGGCGCGGTCGGAATGTTTAACGGCCGCTATCCGCAAGCTTTGATTCACGGCAATTACGGCAATTGGGCGCCGCGCATCGGATTCGCCTGGGTGCCGCAAATGATCAAGCCGAAAACAGTTGTTCGCGGCGGCTTTTCGATTTTTTACAACGAAGGGATTTACAATACGTTAGCGCAGCAATATCTGGAATATGAACCTCCCTTCGCCACCTCGCAAAACCTCATCACCTCCGCCGCGCAAATTCTCACGCTTCAGAATGGCTTTCCCAACACCAGCACCATATCCAATAAGGGCGGCGTAAATCCATTCTACAAAAACGGATACGCGGACATTTGGACCTTAGGCACCGAAACATCATTCTCGCAAAATTGGATTTTGGACCTCACTTATACCGGCACAAAAGGCACCAACTTAGATTTGCTTCGCGCACCGAATCGCGCTCCTTTGGGCACCAGCCCTCTGAACACGCAGATTTCTCTGCAAATCCCGTACGCCAATAGCTTCTATTACGATCAATCCGGCGCTAATTCAATTTACAACGCACTCCAGGTGCGCCTGGTTCATCGCTTCACGCACGGTATTTCCATCCAAGGCTTTTACACCTTTGCAAAATCGCTTGATAATGCGAGCACGATAGGCGGCACCACTCCGATCGTCGTCCAACAAGACGGAAACTATGCCGCGGAGCGCGGACTCTCATCGTTCGACGTCCGCCATCAAGTCCGAATGTTCTCGGTGTACGAGCTGCCTTTTGGCGAGCACCATCGCTATGGCAATCATGGCTGGGCGGAACACGTTCTGGGCAATTGGCGGCTGCAGAACATCATTACCTGGCAAACCGGGAACCCCTACACGGCTTATCTCGGCGGAACAGCGTCAGATAATGGGACGGGCGCGAGTTTTTCTCTTCGCGCGGATCAGGTCGGAAATCCAAATGTAGGCATTTGTGGTGGAGGACCGCTCACTTTTTTCAACACCGCGGCTTTCGCCACGCCGCCCTCCACGGAATATGGCGATGAACATCGCGGCTCGATCGAAGGCCCTTGCAAGTTCAACTGGAACGCCTCGCTCGCGAAATCTTTCCGATACGGTCCGCAAGAGCGCCATCACTTGGACGTTCGTTGGGAAGTTCAGAATCTTTCCAACACTGTAAGCTTTGCAGGACTTGCGACGCTGTTGGGTTCTTCGTCTTTCGGCCGCGTGACTGGCGCGGGAACCATGCGAACGATGGATGTTATGATCCGGTATAACTTCTGATGAGACACTTCGCTCAAAAAATCGCGTCTCCGTTAGTTGCGGCAATCCTTTTAGCAGGCATCGTCCTGGCTCAATCTCAACAGCAATCTTCCAATTCGCCTTCGCAGCCACCTACAAATCAATCGGCGCCTATCGCCGTACCCATGCCTGCGTCTCCTCAGGCTCCCAAGCCGAGTGTGCCCTCCGTGATCAGAGCATCGTCTGACCTCGTTCGCATTGACGTCGAAGTGACGGACAAGTCCGGCAAACCCATCAAGGGATTGCGGGAGGATCAATTTATCGTCACCGACGACGGCAAGCGCCAGGAGATTTCCACGTTCTCGTACGCTGACATCGAGGGCATCGAGTCCGCAGCAACGGAAGACGCCAAACCCATCGTCGTGCCAGTGGATAACGAAGGCCAGAATGCGCCGTCGGCCGACGCGATCAGCGATCAATTGCGCGACCGCCGCCTGATTGTGCTTTTCTTCGACCTGACATCCATGCAATCGGACGACTTGATTCGCGCGCACGACGCGGCTGCAAAATTTGTGAAAGAGCAGATGACTAAAGCTGACGTCGTCGCAGTCGTCGCCTTTTCCTCGAAGCTAATCGTGCTCGCGAATTTCACCAACGACCATACGACGCTCGATAAAGCCATCGCGCAGTTAACCGCTACGAGCATTTCCGATCTCTCTAATCCCCTATATGCTGCGGCGGAAAACGGCGAATATGACGTCCAGGAATATACTGGCGCGGCTTATACGCCGGACGAGACCGAATTTAACGTTTTCAATACCGACCAGAAGCTCGCCGCCGTGGAAGGCATGGCCAACGTCCTTGGCGCGTTCCCCGGAAGAAAAGCCCTGGTGGAATTCACCGGCGGCATCACTCAGACCGGCGAAGAAAATCGCACGCAGCTTCGCGCCGCCACGGACGCCGCGAATCGTGCCGACGTTTCCATCTATTCGATCGATTCGCGCGGATTGTTCGCCACGCCGCCTGGTGGCGACACCACCACGAATGCCGCCACCGGGACTTCCATGTTCACCGGCGCCTCCGTCTTTCATCAAACCGACCAGCGCGAAGATTCGCGCGATACTCTCGCCACTCTTTCCACCGACACCGGCGGAAAAGCCTTCTTCGATTTGGGAGATTTGAGCCAGGCGCTCCCGAAGATACAGCAAGACAATACCGGCTACTACCTCATCGGCTACCGTCTGGGCGCCGATGTGAAACGCGACGGTCGCTGGCGAACCATTCGCGTAAAGGTTAACGCGCCCGGCGCTCATATTCGTTATCGCGAAGGTTATTACGCGCCGCGCGATTTTCAGCATCTTCAAAAAGAAGATCGCGACCAACAGCTTGCCGACGCAGTTAATTCCGATAATCCCGTCGTCGAGCTGCCGGTGGCAGTAGAGACAGCCATGTTCCGGCTGTCCGATCAGCAGACTTACGTGCCTATCGCCGCTAAGATCTCTGCCAGCGCTCTCGACTGGGCTGAAAAACATGGACACCGCCAAGCCGACTTTGATTTCGCTGTTGAAGTTCGTGCAGTTCCGTCCCGCCAAGTGGTCGCTCAGTTGCGCGACACCACACAGGTGAACCTCGACCCTCAGCGTTTCCAGCAAATCAACCAAAAAAATCTGCTGTATCAGGGCGGCGTGGTTCTCGCTCCTGGAAGTTACCGGCTAAAATTTGTCGCTCGCGAAAATGAATCGGGAAAGATCGGCACGTTCGAACAGGATTTGTCAGTGCCGTCGGTTCAGCCGGGAAAACTGGTCCTCAGCTCTTTGGTGCTTTCAAGCCAGCTCGTGCCGGTGCAGAAATCTTCCGAAGTTCAAACCAAAGGCCAGGGATTGCGCGCCAAACTGCCCAATTCTCCGCTGGAGATGAATGGAGAAGCGATTGTCCCCAGCGTGACTCGCTTGTTCGCGCAAAATCAAACACTTTACGTTTTCTTCCAGGCTTACTATCCGGAAAAAAATGAAAACAAAGAACGGATTGATGGAAATTCTCTTCGCGCCGGATTAGTTTTCTTTCGCAACGGATTGCAGGTGAACGCCACTCCTTTGCTCGCGCCTTCGGAGGTGGATCCGAAAAAATCCACGGCGTCGTTCCGCATCAGCTTGCCTTTATCGAAGCTGCAAGGCGGGCGTTACACCGTTCAAGCGGTTGTAATCGCTCCTGGAACGCAGCATTCCGCATTCGGTCGCAGCTACCTCGCGCTATTACAAGCGCCGCCGCCCCCCGCTGCGGCGCCTGCCGGTAGTCCCGCGAATTCTCCTCCAGAAAGTGCAACCCCCAAACCACCCTCGCCCTAGAAGACGAAATAAGTTTGAGAATCCCGGCAAGTTTGGCAATTCTTCCTGAGATATGGCACGCTGGAGGGAGTGCCCAGAAAAAGCTTCAGCCACATCTTGCTTCACGATTCTTTTCGTGTAGGCATTACCATCAAAGGCATCGACGGTATTCTCGAAGCCGTCGGCGGCGTGCTGCTGTGGTTTAAAGTCAACACGTTAAACGCGTGGTTGCAGGCGCTTTGCCAGCACGAACTCGCGCGCGACAAGCACGATTTTATTTTTTCTCACCTGAGTATAGCTTCGCAGAAATTGGCGAGCGGCACCCCGATGTTTGCCTCGCTGTATCTTCTTTCGCATGGGCTGGTGAAGGCTCTGCTCGTCATTTGTCTTTGGCTCAATAAGCTGTGGGCTTATCCGTTGACGATTGGCGTTTTTATGGCTTTCGTCGCTTACCAAATCTACAGATTCACCCATACGCATTCCATGGCGCTCGTAATTCTCACTCTCTTCGATCTGCTCTTGATATATCTAACCTGGAAAGAATATCAGGATCAGAAAACGCTGCAGTCCGATGAGAAAAAACAATAATAGCTGCTCTTCTCTGCTCACTTTTTTCCACTAGAAAAAGGGTACAAAGATCTGCTGTAAAAGCATCAAGAACCTTGCGGAAATCTGTGGCGAAATGGATCGGTTTTTGTTGCCGATGAGGTTTTCGAAAGGGAAATTAGAACTGCCTGCGGCGTATGGCCTTGTATCGGCTTTTCGTGTAGATTTTCCTATCGTGACCTCGCCGAACAAATTCAAAGTTGCCCTCGTTCAGATGGCCGTCGGCCCGAAGCCGCAGGAAAACCTGGACCACGCCATCTCCCGCATCGAAGAAGCTGCCCGAGGCGGCGCGCAAGTGATTTGTTTGCCTGAACTTTTTCGCTCGCAGTATTTCTGCCAGCGCGAAGACACCGCGAATTTCGAGTTGGCGGAGCCTGTGCCCGGTCCCACCACGGAAGCTTTAGGACGCGTAGCGCAGAAAACGAAAACCGTCATCATCGCCCCCGTTTTTGAGCGCCGGGCGCCCGGTGTGTATCACAACACGGCAGCAATCATTGATGCCGACGGCCGAATCGCCGGCGTATATCGCAAGATGCATATCCCCGACGATCCCGCGTACTACGAAAAATTTTATTTCACTCCGGGAGACTTGGGCTTTCGCGCGTTTGAAACCAGCGCAGGAAAAATTGCAACTTTAATCTGCTGGGATCAATGGTATCCAGAAGGAGCGCGTCTGGCCGCCCTCAACGGCGCCTGCATCGTCTTCTACCCGACCGCAATCGGCTGGCACCCGAGCGAAAGAGATTCCAATGGTGAAGCGCAGCGCGATTCCTGGCGCACCATCCAGCGCAGTCACGCGATTGCCAACGGGATTTATGTCGCCGCCGTCAACCGCGTGGGACACGAAAAACCTGGCGAAGGTGGAGATGGCTTGGAGTTCTGGGGCACTTCGTTCCTCTGCGATCCTCAGGGAGTCGTCATCGCCGAAGCTTCCACCAACCGCGAAGAAATTTTGTATGGTGAAGTGGATCTAGCGCACCTGGAAGACGTTCGCCGCAATTGGCCATTCCTGCGTGACCGCAGGATCGATGCGTACGCCGGCATCGAACAGCGTTTCCTTGACGAAAAGCCTTGAAGCCATCCAGCCGCATCAGCCGCCTTTCCACAGAAGATACTCCCGCCGAACTGGGCTTCCGCATGCCCGCCGAATGGGAGTCTCACGAGGCTACCTGGCTCGGCTGGCCGCACAATCCAACCGATTGGCCCGGTAAGCTTGAACCGATCCATTGGGTTTATGGCGAGATCGTCCGGAAAATTGCGCCGGGTGAACTCGTCCGTATCCTGGTGAACTCGGTAGCTCACGAGTCCCAGGCGCGCAAAGTTTTGAAAACTGCCGGCGCTAGCCTGAGCCGAATCCAATTTCTACGGTTTCCCACCAATCGCGGCTGGACGCGCGATTTCGGCCCGATCTTCATAAAACGCGCAAAGCCTCGACCGGAAGTCGCCATCGCTCGGTTTCGCTTTAACGCCTGGGCTCGTTATCCCGATTGGAAAAAAGACGACGCCATTCCCGAACGCGCCGCGCGCCGATTGAAGATGAAAATGTTCCGCGCTCAACTCGCCGGTCGCGACGTAGTTCTCGAAGGCGGAAGCATAGACGTAAACGGCTCAGGCACCGTCCTCACTACGGAGGAATGCCTCCTCGATCAGAAACGCCAGGTGCGAAACCCCGGATTCGACCGTGGCCAGACGGAAACAGCACTTCGCGAGTATCTCGGCGTGACGAATGTCATATGGCTGGGCAAAGGAATCGCGGGAGACGACACGCACGGTCACGTCGATGATCTATGCCGATTTGTGAACCGCCGCACCGTTGTTGTTTGCCGCGAAAAAAACCGCCGCGAGAAAAATTATCGCGCACTCGAGGAAAATTGGGAGCGCCTGCGCGCGGCGAGGCTCGAAGACGGAAGCAATTTGGATGTTGTGGCCTTGCCGATGCCGTCGCCTTTATTCTTCGACGGCGTCCGTCTGCCAGCCAGTTACGCAAACTTTTACATTTCGAATGCCGCCGTCCTGGTGCCCACTTTTAACGATCCAAACGACCGCATCGCTTTGAGTATCCTCTCTGAACTTTTGCCCAAGCGTTCTGTGGTTGGAATCCACGCGGTAGATCTAGTCTGGGGGTTCGGCACCATCCACTGCTTGACGCAACAGCAGCCCGCTCGCTCCTAGTCCCTTCAAATATTTTTCGCTTCTTTCCGAATATCCGGACGCTTTCAAGGTCTATCCATCCTGCCTTGTATATTTGAAAATTACGAATTTATGTAGCTCGCTGTGAGTAAACGCCTTATTTACGCGAAATCTTGGCGACGAACGTGCCATAGGCGTCCCCGGGGGAAATTAGCTTCTCGGTTCAACGCCCCACAAAATTGAACGAAAACTGGAGATGAAAAATGCGATTTTGTAAATACTCTAGGCTTGCCGCTTTGTTAGCGGCTCTCCTGCTCCTGCTGCCCAATCTGCTGTCGGCGCAGAGTGTGGTTACCGGCGCCCTTAACGGCACGGTAACTGATCCGTCGGGCGCTGTGATTGTAGGCGCTACGGTCACGTTGACGAGCACCGACACGGGTGCTTCGCTGACCACTCAGACCAGTGCGAGCGGCGGCTACTCTTTCGGGCTGGTAAAGCCGGGCCGCTATACGCTCGTTGTATCGCAAACGGGATTTAAGCAATCCACGCAGGCTGTAGAAGTGGCGCTTGGTGAAACGGGCGTGGCCAACGTGAAACTGGAACTGGGCAGCGGTTCGGTCACCGTGGAAGTGACCGGGCAGGGCGCCATGCTCCAGACCGAGAACGCGAATATCTCAACCAGCATTGAAACCGCCGAGATCGAAAATCTTCCCAACCCGGGCGGCGATCTGAGCAACATCGCGCAGACCGCTCCGGGCGTAACCATGAACAGCGCCGGCGGCGGATATGGCAACTTCAGCGCTTTCGGCTTGCCGGGAACCGCAAATCTCTTCACCCTCAACGGAAACGACTACAACGATCCTTTCCTGAACCTGAACAACTCGGGCGCCAGCAACCTGCTGCTGGGCTCGAATGAAATTCAGGAAGTATCAGTGGTCAGCAACGCCTACACCGGCCAGTACGGACGGCAGGCAGGCGCGCAGATCGACTACGCCACGAAGTCGGGCGGCAACGCTTTCCATGGCGATGCGGTGTACTACTACAACGCGGGCGGCATGAACGGCACCGACTATTTCGATGGCTATACCCCTGAAGTGAACAATCAATGGGCCGCCGGGTTGGGCGGACCGATCATCAAGGACAAAGTGTTCTTCTACGTAAATACGGAAGGACTGCGTTATTCATTGGGAGCGGGAGCCGACGTAGCTTATCCCACGGCTGCATTTGAGAATTACGTGATGAGCCAGATTCCGTCGACTGCGACGTCTTTCTACAACAATATGTTCAGCTTGTATAACGGTTCGCCTCACTACGCCGCCGCAAATGCCAATCCAATTGGCGTTCAAAACAACAACGGGGTGGGCAGTTGCGGTTCTCTGAATGGATTCGGCATCAACCAGGCCGGTCAAACGGACGCTTGCGTGGGCACCGTTTTCCAGAACAACCCGAACGGAAACCAGGAATGGCTGCTTTCCGGACGCGTGGACTGGGACATCGACGAAAATAACAAAATCTTCGGGCGCACGAAGTTCGATCGCGGCACGCAGCCTACTTATACCAATCCTATCAACCCGATTTTCAACGTCCACAGCATTCAACCGCAGGACGAAGGCCAACTAAACTACACGCACGTGTTTAGCCCCAACGTCGTGAACAACCTGGTCGGATCCGTGTTGTGGTATTCGGCGATTTTTCAGAGTCCAAACATCACCGCGGCCAACGCCGCATTCCCGGGAGTGTTTATACCCACTGACATCAGTCTCGCATGTCTTGGAGCAGCTTGTGGGCTTGACGCGCCGGGGGTAGCGGATGGCTATCCGCAGGGCCGCAACGTGACGCAGTGGGGAATCGTGGACGACTTATCAATCACACGTGGCAATCACAGCTTCAAGATGGGAGTGAACTTCCGCCGCGACGATGTGAGTGACTACACCGCAAGCAACGGTCTGTATCCGGTTGTAGGCATCAACGCGGTCGATTTTTCCAACGATGTGCTGAACCCGGCGGGAGCAGGCAGCGCGGGCGATTCCCTCTATCAAGCGTTTGCGCAGAATCTACGCCAGCCCATTGCGGTTTACAGCGTTGGACTCTACTTCCAGGACGAATATCGCATCAGTCCAAAATTGAAGCTGACCCTGGCTTTCCGCGTCGACCGAAACTCGGGCGGCGTTTGCCAATCGGACTGCGGCGCGGCTCCATTTGTTCCGTTTAATCAAATGAGTCACGACGCGGCTTTGCCGTTCGACACGATTACGAATCCGGGTTCGCACAGCATCCTGCCCGGCATCGAGAGGATTGTCCCTCAACCGCGCTTTGGAGTTGCCTGGACGCCCTGGGGAGACAAGACGGTTATTCGCGCCGGGGTTGGCCAGTTCTCCGATTTGTATCCCGGCACCATCCTGAACCTGTACACCAGAAACTTTCCACAATGGACCGCGTTTAACTACAACCAGACCAGCAGTTTTGCTTTCAACGAACCCAACTCTGCCGCCAACAACGTGGTGGCCTGTAATACGGCTTTCCAGTCCGTTTATCACTCTGGCGGAAATCTGGCCGATTTCAACGCTACTCCAGGCTGCAGCGTTCCAAACCTCAACAGCGTGGGAAATTTGGCCAATCCGAAGTACACGGAATGGAACTTGGAAATTCAGCGCACTATCGGTCCCAAGACGGTCGTATCCGTCAACTACGTTGGCAATCGCGGATACGATGGACTGGTGTTTAACCAGACCGAGAATGCGTTCAACCCGGGAGGGTTCGGCGGACTCCCCACGGCTCCCCTCGACAACCGAGTGGCGGACGTAGGAGAACTCACGAACAACGGCGTTTCCAATTACAACGGCGTGACCGTCTCGGTGCAGCAGAACAGTTGGCACGGATTCACGGGCCGCCTAAGCTACACCTACAGCCACGCGCTGGACGACATATCAAATGGCGGCGTGCTGCCGTATCAAATCACGTTCTCCCAAATCAGCCTTCTCACTCAAATCGATCCCAGCTGCCTGCGATGTCTGAACTATTCGAACTCAGACTATGATTTGCGCCATAACCTCACGGGGAACTACGTGTATCAATTACCGTTCCACAGTGAAAATCGCCTGGTGGATGCGGCGCTAGGCGGCTGGCTGGTGTCGGGGACCGTGTACTATCACACCGGCTTCCCGTTCACCCTCCTCGATGCTGGTGATTTCTCTAACCAGATTGCAGGGAACAATGGAGCTCTGGGAGCGCTGCTGGCACAGCCGATCGTGCCGGTATCTAACTCCTGCACTAGCCCCGGTGTGCAATGCTACTCCCTGTCCCAGTTTGCCGGACAACCGAATCCGGCGCTAACCGGACCGTGCAATCCTTGCAGTAATCCCGCGCCGACTGGGTTCGGTGATATCCGCCGGAATAGCTACCGGGGGCCGAATTACTTCAACACTGACTTCAGCCTTCGAAAGAATTTCCGGGTGACGGAGAGGATGGGACTTGAGCTCGGGGCCAATGCGTACAACGTGTTGAATCACCCGAACTTTCAGAACCCGGTCAACTCTACCGGCAACAGCGCGTATTTCGGTCAGATCGTTCAAACCACCAGCCCACCGACCACGCCGTACGGCGCGTTTGCGGGTTCCTTGGCCAGCGCTCGTATCCTTCAGGTAATGGCCAAGTTCACGTTCTAACAAAAACTCCAACGTAGCGAAAAAGGGCGGCCCCACAAGGCCGCCTTTTTTATTTTTAGATTTTTTAGCGCGCCGAATATTTTCAAGCCGCAAATCTAATGCCCAGACGTTGTTCCCGTCTTGCTCCCACACTCTTGTTTTCAGATTCTTGCTTCCACACATATAGAAGGTCCTTCGACCTGATCGTCCAGCGTTTGAAAAATGAAGAAGTGGCTCCCCGGGCTAGATTCGAACTAGCAACCCTTCGGTTAACAGCCGAATGCTCTGCCGTTGAGCTACCGGGGAACACGCAAGCAGGCTTTTAATTTA